>OGHK01002650.1_pt1 | contig 11974 bp, 6 predicted proteins | sample 1571411 | NCBI WGS metagenome assembly OGHK01 (sample SAMEA2582043, study PRJEB24529) | metagenome | biome: Human gut stool | place: China | collected 2011 | reverse complement strand
CTTGGCAGGATCAACCTCGTTGATGAGACCACGGCCCGGCAGGATATTGAGGAGACCGGACGCGAAATTCAGCGTTACCACCGTTTGACCCTCCAGTCACAGGTGGACGGCAGCTATCGGATTGAAGGCGCCGCGCTCGACCAACGTTTATGTCTGCTGCATGCGCTGCGGCGGGGGCTGCGCCTCTGCCCACAGTTCGTTAATCATCATTTTACCCCGGCGCTGAAAACGCAGCTTAAACAGGAAGGCATTGCCCGCACCTTATACGATGATACCAATCTGCAGGCGCTGGTGAACCGCTGCGCGCGGGCGCTCAATCGCCAGTTTGACTGCCGCGACGTGCAGTTTCTGCGCTTGTACCTGCAGTACTGTCTGCTCGAACATCACCGGGGATACTCTCCGGACTTCAATGAGGAACAGCAACGCTGGGCTCAAACCGCCGCCGAGTTCACCCTGGCGCAGGAGATTGTCCGCCACTGGCAGCGTCGGGTCGGCGCTCCGCCCCATGTCGGAGAACCTTTTTTCCTCTCGCTGCTGTTTATGTTGCTCAAAACCCCCGACCCGGTCCGCGACGGTCACCCGCACGATCGCCGCCTGCGGCTGGCTATCTCCGGCCTGATCCACCGCTTTCAGATCCTCGCTGGCAGAGCGTTCAGTGATGAGCAGGGGCTCAGCGATCAACTCTATATTCATTTGTCGCAGGCGTTGATCCGCAGCGTGTTTGCTATCGGCATCGACAGCACGCTCACAGAGGAAGTGACCCGGCTCTACCCTCGCTTACTGCGTACCACCCAGGCGGCATTGAGCGAATTCGAGGAGGCCTGGCACATCCGTTTTAATGAGGAAGAGACCGGTTTAATCGCGGTGATCTTTGGCGCCTGGCTGATGCAGAAAAGCGACCTGCACGAGAAACAGGTGCTGTTGCTAACCGATGACAACCCAGCTATTGAAGAGGCCCTGGAACAACAGCTACGCGAACTAACGCTGCTGCCGCTGAATATCAAATACCAGAGCGTAGAGCGCTTTCAGAAGGAAGGTGCGCCCAAAGGGGTGACGCTTATCGTCACCCCCTATGCGACGGCGCTGCCGCTGTTTTCGCCGCCGCTGATCCACGCGGAGAACTACTTCACTGAACGCCAGCAGCAGCATATCTGCGCCATGCTCGAGGACTAGGCCGCCACCGCTTTTGGCCGTATAGCCATCGCCGGGAGCGTCAGCAGGGCCATCACCCAGAATACGCCCTGGTGCAGGTGCTGATAGAGGAAACCGGCGAAGACGGTCATGATGGCAATACTGCCGCCCATCGCCACCGCGGAGTAGACGGCCTGCAGACGGATCACTTCGCTACCCTGACGGGCGGCGATATAGCGCATCGCCGCCAGATGACACACCGTGAAGGTGCCACAGTGAAGGATCTGCGCAAGGATGAGTCCCGGCAGCGCCGTGGTCCAGCCCATCAGTCCCCAGCGAATCAGCCCGCAGGCGGCGGAGAGCAACAGCAGGTCGCGGGCGCTGAAGCGGCGGAACACCTTTTTACTCAACGCGAAGATCACCACTTCCGCCACCACGCCTAACGACCACAGATAACCGACCGCCGAGGCGGAATAGCCGGCCTGCTGCCAGTAGATGGCGCTAAAGCCATAGTAGGCGGCATGCGCTCCCTGCAGCAGACAAACGCAGGCGAGAAAGCGCCAGCTTTGGCGCACCAGCGTCAGCCAGGCCGCCATTCCGGTCCCCTGCTGCTGGCGCGACTCCCCCTGGGGCATCACCGACGGCTTAAGCAGCATGCCGAGCAGCATCGAGGCGACCCCCAGGCTTAGCATCAGCAGGATCGCCCGGTAATCGAACAGGCTCACCAGCTTGCCGGTCAGCGCCGAACCAATTACAAAGGCAATAGAGCCCCATAGCCGCACCCGGCCATAGTCCATGGTGATCTGCTTTTGCCAGGTATTGGCCAGAGCATCCGTCAGCGGCACCAGCGGCGAAAAGAACAGGTTGAAGCCGATGATGATCGCCAGCAGCCATGCTACGTGGCTGCCGGCCCAGAAGGCCAGCGCGAAGAGCAAGGTTAACAGCGCCAGCACGCGCAGCGCGGCGATCAGCCGGGAGGGATCGCTCACCCGCGGGGCAATCAGCAGACTGCCGAGAAAACGGGCCACCAGACCGGCGCCAAGCAAAATGCCGATGGTTTCCGGAGTCAGCCCGTTTCCGGCCAGCCAGACGCTCCAGAAGGGCAGAAAAATACCGTAGCTAAAAAAGTAGGTGAAATAACTGAGCGCCAGCCAGCGCGTGGAGTGCAAGACCATGATTTCCTCCCGAATGGTGGCGACAGTCTGGCGATAAACCCCGGCGGGCGCAAGATGCTCTTGTCTGCTGATAGCTCGTTATTTATGCCCCCTCGATGATGATTTTCAGCGAAAAATTGAGCTTCTCTCCCGCGCCTAAAACTCGCAGCCCCGGCTGCCCGTCCATGTTGTGGGCGTTTACCGGATGGCTTTGCGGCTCGAGGCAAAGGAATGATTCACCTTGCATTCTGAACAGCATCAACCACGGAGTTTGCGATAGAATTGTGATATTCATCACGTCATTGCTTACCCTCGCCCGCCCGCCCCAGCCGGAATAACCCACGTTCAGCCAACGATCTTCACCGAACTGAGCCACGCTGAAATTGGCATAGTCGGGCAAGTTTCCTTGCCAGTTGAGAGGTAAGTGATTCTCCCCTTCCGGCCAGTAACCGCTGACCTGGAACTGAACCTTGCTGCGTTCATCGAAAGGGAAAAAGGGATGAAAGCCGCAGCCGTAAAGCGCAGGGACCTCCCCATAGTGGGTAAGCGTTAGCTCCGCTATCAGCTGGTTACGCAGCAACTGGTAGCGGAGCTGCGCCAGATAATCGAAACCGCAGGCATGCTGCCGACGCAGCTGTAATACACAATACTCGGCGCCGTACTCAATAATATCCCAGCGCTGTAACCAGCCGTCACCGTGAAGAAAGAAATACTCGTCGGCATGGTGGCGAGGCAGGACAATCTCCTGCCCATGAAAAATAAAACGGTTGCCGGCGACGCGATTGGCCAATGGCAGCATCGGAAACATGCCGCCGGCGGGATTTTCATATAGCACCGGCGCTTGATATTGCCGCGAGAATAAACTTTGCACTTTGCCGCCCAGAGAAGAGACGCACATCCGCAGATGCGCGTTCTCCAGAATCCACTCTTCCGCCATTAGCGCATCTGCTCCTGCTTCGCCGCATTCACGCCCGTATGACGCTGCGCCAGCTGCTCTTCCAGCGCTTCGAGGGTGATACCTTTCGTTTCCGGGACGTTGCGCAGGATATAGAGGTAGCCGGCAGCGCAAATGACACCATACAGCAGGAAGCTTCCTGCCGCGCCCAGACCGGCATTAAGCAGCGGGAAAGTATAGGTTAACAGGAAACAGGCGATCCACAGCGCCAGGGTACCTAAAGACATCGCGAGTCCACGTACGCGGTTGGGAAAAATCTCCGCCAGCAGCACCCAGGTCACCGGCGCCAGGGTCAACGCATAAATAGCAATCGCCGCCAGCACCAGCAACAGTACCGGCCACCCCATAATGCCCATGGCGTAAGCGCCGGCGATCAGCACATAGATCAGCGTCAATCCCGAAGCGCCAAGCAGCATTAATTTACGGCGACCGATTTTATCCACCAGCGGCAGCGCCGCAATGGTAAAGACCAGATTAACGACGCCCGTCGCGACGATCGATTTCAGCGTGCTGTTAATATCGAACCCCGCCGAGGCAAAAATCTCCTGCGCGTAGTTAAAGATGACGTTAATCCCACACCACTGCTGGAATATGGCGAGCACCATGCCAATGATCACAATCGGTTTCACCTGGGGAGCCAACAGCGCGCCGTAGGAGACTTTATTGTTATCCTTTTCCAGGGTATGCGCGATTTCACGCAGGATCCTGTCGGCATAGTCGGCAGAACCAATGCGTTCCAGCGCAGCCCGGGCGCGCTCCGGTTTACCGGCCTTCATGAGCCAGCGCGGCGACTCGGGGACAAAAAACATCAGGACCAGAAACGCCAGCGCCGGCACCAGTTCCGCACCGAACATCCAGCGCCAGCCCATCTGCCCATTCCAGCTGTCCACAATCATCTGCTGCGTCGCCCCCGGCTCCACCGGTTCAGCAATCATCAGATTGATTAACTGAGCGGCCAGTACGCCAATCACGATGGTGAGCTGATTGACCGCGACAAAACGCCCTCTTTTCTCTGCCGGACTGACTTCGGCAATGTAAAGCGGGCTGAGAGCGGAAGCCAGACCAATCCCTACGCCGCCCACAATGCGGTAAACCACAAACATATCGAAATGACTGGCGACCGCCGTCCCCCAGGCCGACGCGCTGAACAGCACGGCGGAAAGAATTAATGGCAGCTTGCGCCCCAGTTTGTCTGCGCACCATCCCGAAATTAATGCGCCGAAAATACAGCCCAACAGCGCTGAGCTCATCGCCCAGCCGGACTGCGCCGGGTCCGTAATTGAAAACCAGGCTTCATAAAATGGCTTAGCGCCGCCAATCACCACCCAGTCATAGCCAAACAGTAAACCACCGCAGGCGGCGACCAGACAAATCGTCCAGACGTAGCCCATTTTCAGATGTGTCTGCGCGTTGTTCATAATGATTCCTCTATAAGGGAAACGCAGGGAACAGTAGGGTTCAGGCGGGCCGAGCCCGCCCATTGAGGTTCAGGAAAAAATGCCGCTTTGCAGGGCATGGCGAATCAGATGCGCCTTATCATGAGCCGGATTTATTTGCAGAAGCTGCTGCATCCTCTGCTGGCAGGCGGATACGTTGCCCAGCCCCAGATGGCCCAGCGCTTCAATAAACAAGCAGTGCTGCAGATGTCTCTGCTGCGCTGATACATCGAGAACCACCAGGTCCGGAAGAGAGACGGCAAAAAAATCGACTTGCGGAACGTCATCCCGATGCTGCGCGGCCCAGTCGATAAAATGGCGGAAGTGCTGCTCGGCCTGCGCTGGGTTACCGCTCTTACGCAGCGCAATGCCCTGCCAGAAAAGGTAATCGGCGGGTTGATCGTTGTAGTACCGCCCGGCGTCCAGCGTTGAGCCCCCTTGCCGGGCAAGCTGGTAATATTCCGCCGCCTGCTGCGCATCCCCAGCCTGTTCTGCGCAGTAGCCCAGCAAATACCAGATATCGTTGTCCGTTTGCCCAGGCAGTCGCCCCTCCCCCAGATTGTCGGGATAGCGTAATGCGGCTTTCAGACAGTCCGTGGCCTGTTTAAACGCCCCACGCTCGATGAACTGTAATGCCAGATGGAGCTGATTGAGCAAATACTGGCCGGTGATTTTCCCTTCTCCTCCTTCCCAGGGATGGAATACGCGCGTATCCAGAATCGCGGCGGCATCGGCATAATGACCGGACGCGTTCCACAGGCTTAGCAGCTCAGCGGTCAGGTCGTCCCGCTTCAGCACCACGGCTTTACGTTCCACCAGCGTCGTCAGTCGCTCATGTACCGGCCTGGCCAGTAATTTTTGCAAAAAATCGAGTTCAAACAGGAAGCGCGCATTGTCCGGCTCCAGCGCTACGGCGCGCTGCAGATAAGCCAGCGCCTGCGTTGCATCCTGCTGTTTATTCCACGAGTAAACGCCCAGCAGACGATGAGCGGGCGCATAATCGGGAGATTTTTCGAGCGTCTCGCGCCAGCAGCTCACCGCCTCGTCATAGCGACGTTTGCTGTACCAGAAGCAACCGAGTAGATAGCGGGCAAAAGCGCTGTCGCCCAGCGACTGCAGCATCTGAACTTCATCGAGTGAGTTAGGGAAACGAACATTGTGCGCATGGCAGTGCTCGGCGGCGGCAATAAACTGTTGGCGTTCATTGGCATCATCACTTAGCGACGCACGCCAGAGCATCGGCAGCGCTTCCTGACTGTCCAGAACCGCAAGAACCTCTTTCACCGCCGACGTCTGTCCGATAGAGAGCAACCAACCCGCCAGCAGGCTGGCGTTGACCCCTCTGCGCCCCGTGATGCGCAGCAGGGCTTCTCGCGCGTCGTCGCTCCGCTCAATCATCCAGCGCGCGCAGTGCAGCGGATAGCTCAATGGGTATTGCTCAAGAGAGGCGAAAATAAACTCCAGCGCTGCTTTCTTCTGCCCACTGTTGGCTAATGCCAGCGCTTTCAACCCCATCGCCAGAGGATTGCTGGCGTTGAACCGCAGACTGGTGTTTACTTTTTCCAGCGCATCGGCAACATCACCGCGCTTCATCGCCAGCCTCGCCAGCGACCACCAGGCGGCGTCACGGCAGTTACCGCTCCAGGAGGCTTTGTAATAGTGATCCCAGGCGCCTGCATCATCCCCCATCCTTTCCAGCACGCTGGCAAGCAGCATACTGGCTTCGCCATCTCGCGGGTTCTTATTCAAACGATGCGCGCGCTGTAGCGCAGCACGGGCACACTGTTCCGCCAGCGCCCAGTCGGCACTGTTGAACGCCAGGGTACCGAGGGCAACATTATTGCGATAATCCTGCGGATCGAGCTCAACCGCCCGACGATAGTAATCCCCGGCGTAGCGGCTTGCGTGGTTGTATTGTTCAAGGTGCTGGCCGATAAAATAGAGCTCGTCGCCATTGTGGATCGCTTCCGGTAACGCGGGCGCTATAGCTGGTTCGGGCAGCGGCGTCTGTTGGGTAATATGTTCCTGATAATCCAGCAGCGGCTGGTTCTCGGCGGTTTTCACTTTGAGGGTTAAGCGCCCGACGCCATTTTCCGGCAGCGTCTGCTGCCAGCTCTCACCGGGCTTCAGCGTCAGCTGAGTTTCGTACAATGGCTGATGGTCAGCGCTGAGTTCAACCACGATATGATTTAGCGGAGCAATGGCATATACGCCAAGCTGCAGTTGCCCAGACTCGCGAACCAGCTTCAGTGCCAGCTGTGTATTGGCATTTTGCACCATCCCTAACTCGCTGTAGGGAAGGAAATTTTGCACAAACACCTTCTCTTCATAAGGCGCAAGCCACGTAAAGTCAGGCTGGTTATCGGTGAAGACGCCGGTCATCAGCTCAATATAAGGGCCATTTTCATCAGTCAGATTTCGATCCCAGGCCTGGCCAAAATCCCCGTACCCCCAGCTCCACTGTTTCTTGCCAGGAGAGACATGGTGATCGGCAACATGCAGTAACCCGCCTCGCTCGTCATGATGATAAGCGCCGACAAAATCGTAATCCGACTTCTCCGCCATATACGAAGTGGGTACCGGGACGTTTTTATAACGGGAGATATCAACCCCCGCAGAATAGTCCACTTTGTAGTAGGTACCGGTGGCAATCGGGAAAGCGGAAACATCACGCTTACCATGGTCGAATACAGCGGTGACATCGGGTGGGAATACACTCTGGTGGGCATCGCCGCCTTTTACTGCAGGGTTGGCCCACCACAGGAAATGGCGCGGCGTGGCGTTACCATTGAAGATCTTGCCAGTGATTTCAATCAGCGCGCGGTCAGGATAGAGCGTAAACCCGGCCATAACCTGCAAACCGCGCATGGGCTCCGCTTCCCCCATCCATACGGTCTGCGCGCCGTTTTCTCCCTGCTGAATAGAAAAATCGACCGGCTTAAAGGTCGTCGGCCGGTGATGTTGCGGCCAGTTAAATTCGATTCCGCCGGAGATCCAGGGCCCGAGCAGCCCTACCAGGGCTGGCTTAACCACCTCATTGTAATAGACGAAATCACGTTGTTTGACTTTATCATATGCCCGGTGAATACGGCCGCCAAGCTCCGGTAGCAGCATGACCCGAAGGAAATCATTCTCCATCCACACTGCCTGATAATCGCGCATTTCGCGTTCGCCGGTCAGGGTATCAATCACGCCGTAGGGATAGACGCTGCCGGAAGATCCTTGATAAACACGTTTTTCCAGAAACATAGGGTTCGGATCTTCCGCTCCCGTCGTCCACGTTGGTAATGAAATGATTTCCTGCCAGACCTTAACCGAACCGTACATGATGCCTCCACTAAACAAAACGAAGTAAAAGTTGCAATAACAGGAGTCTATATCGCCAATTCGCTGTTAAAATGCGCAATGCTCACGCAATATAGTTAAGGGAGTTAAGTGTATGCAGCGTACTGGCTTTAATAACGCCCGGGTCCGGCAGGCCAATAAGTCGATTTTTCTTTCCCATCTGTGGCGGGAAAAGCAGCTCAGTAAATCACAGCTCTCTCAACTCACCGGTCTCTCCATTCCGGCGGTGAGCAATATTCTGGCCGAGCTGCTTAGCGAGGGATTGATCGGTCACTCAACGGAACACTTGAGCAAACGGGGCGTGAACAGCGGCAGCTACCAGATCCCCGAGCACGGCGCCTGGACACTGTGCATGAATATCACCCCGACCAGCATTGAATATCAGCTTGCCGACGCCCGCCTGCTGGCAGTGGATGGTCATCAGCATTTGCCGGTCAACGCGCCCACTCCTCAGGCCCTGCTTGAGGCCATCGTTGAATGCTGGCGGCATATCCACCGCCGCTACCCGCAGCACAGCATCAATCTCGCCCTTGGCGTGCATGGACAGGTTGATCCGATTACCGGCGTTTCACAAACCATGCCCCAGGCACGCTGGAAAACACCGATCGAAATAAAGTATCTGCTTGAGGAGCGGCTTGGCGTGCAGGTTCGGGTGGATAACGACTGCGTGATGCTGGCGCTGGCGGAGAAGTGGCAGCATCAGGGTACACAGCAGGATTTTTGCGTGATCAACGTCGACTACGGTATCGGCTCGTCATTTGTGATTAACGATCATATTTATCGCGGCAGTCTGTACGGCAGCGGGCAGATTGGGCATACGATTGTCAATCCTGACGGCAAAGCCTGCGACTGCGGAAGATACGGTTGCCTCGAAACCGTCGCCTCTCTCAGCGCGCTGAAAAAACAGGCCCGAATGTGGCTCAAAACGCAGCCTGAAGCAACGCTCTCCCCTGAGCAGTTAACCACGGCGTCGCTCATTGAGGCCTGGAAAGAGGGAGATGTGCAAATTCGCGCATGGGTTGATAACGCTGCCAACGCGATTGGCTTAAGCCTCTATAATTTCCTGAATATATTAAATATTAATCAAATATGGCTTTACGGGCGCAGCTGCGCCTTCGGTGAGCAGTGGCTGGAAAGTATCGTCAAACAAACGGGTTTCAACCCCTTTGACCACCGGGATACGCCGCGAGCGCACGCCACCCAAATTGGCTTTGGCCAGCTGACACGCGCCCAGCAGCTGATGGGGATAGGTTATCTGTACGTTGAGGAGCAATTGCAGACGCTGGTTTAGTCATAAACGAACGTGGCGGAGCGCAAATTTGTGTATTACGTTTAAATCACACGTCTCTCATAACGAGCTGATTATGAACACACTCCGCTATTTTGATTTTGGCGCTTCCCGCTCTCTATTGCTGCTTATCGCCCGCATCGCCGTGGTGATTCTGTTTATTCTTTTTGGCTACCCCAAACTGCTGGGCTTTGACGGTACGGTGCAGTACATGGCCGCCTCCGGCGCGCCGATGCCGACCCTGGCGGCGATTATCGCCGTCATTATGGAAGTGCCTGCCGCGATTCTGATTGTGCTCGGCTTTTTCACCCGCCCGCTGGCGGTCATCTTTATTTTCTACACCCTGGGCACGGCGGTGATTGGCCATCACTACTGGGATATGACTGGCGATGCGGTATTGCCGAACATGATTAACTTCTGGAAAAACGTCAGCATCGCCGGCGCTTTCCTGCTGCTGGCGGTAACCGGCCCCGGGGCGATCTCCCTCGACCGCCGCTAATCTCCAGACGCAAAAAAGGCCGCATACGCGGCCTTTTTGATGTCAACGCTAACGCTTACGCATATACCGGGAAGCGGGCGCAGATATCCAGCACTTTACCTTTCACGCGCTCAATGACCGCGTCGTCATTGATATTGTCCAGCACGTCACACATCCAGCCAGCCAGCTCTTTGACTTCCGCTTCTTTAAAGCCGCGGCGAGTCACTGCCGGAGAACCGATACGGATACCGGAGGTTACGAACGGGCTCTTCGGATCGTTCGGCACGCTGTTTTTGTTGACGGTGATGTTGGCGCGGCCCAGGGCAGCGTCAGCTTCTTTACCGGTCAGGTTTTTATCCACCAGGTCCAGCAGGAACAGGTGGTTCTCAGTACCGCCAGACACCACTTTGTAGCCGCGGTTCAGGAACACTTCCACCATCGCTTTAGCGTTTTTCGCAACCTGCTGCTGGTAAACTTTAAACTCTGGCTCCATCGCTTCTTTCAGCGCCACCGCTTTCGCCGCGATAACGTGCATCAGCGGGCCGCCCTGCGCGCTTGGGAACACTGCAGAGTTCAGTTTTTTGTACAGCTCTTCGCTACCGCCTTTCGCCAGAATCAGGCCGCCGCGCGGACCCGCCAGGGTTTTGTGGGTGGTGGTGGTCACAACGTGAGCATGCGGAACCGGGTTCGGGTACACGCCAGCGGCAATCAGGCCTGCCACATGCGCCATATCGACGAACAGGTAAGCGCCGATACTGTCAGCGATTTCACGCATTTTCGCCCAGTCAACGATACCGGAGTAAGCGGAGAAACCACCGATGATCATCTTCGGTTTGTGTTCCTGAGCCTGCTTCGCCATGTCGTCGTAGTCAATTTTACCGGACTCATCAATACCGTAAGGGATGATGTTGTACAGTTTGCCGGAGAAGTTAACCGGGGAGCCGTGAGTCAGGTGGCCGCCCTGCGCCAGGTTCATACCGAGCACGGTGTCGCCCGGCTTTACGTTGTCCTCAAGTGCACACATACACAGCTGCGTGGTGTCGTGGCTGCCCGTGCCGAACGAGGACGCCGGGTCGATTTCCAGAATGCGGCGGCCCTGCGCGTCGTCCACGGTTTCCCACGAGGGCTTGATCATGAACGAATGGCCGACCGGGAACGGCTTGAAATACTGCTTCCAGCCCCATTCCCAGTCCTCCTGACGGGTGAGCGCGGTTTCGGTGACGAGCCGTCCCCATGCGTGCTCCTCGTCGCGTGCCTTGAGGTTTTCGAGCGAAGTGCGCAGCGCGGCGTACTGCTTCGCGCCCGCCTCATCGTCCGAAAGGTAAATCTTCAGACAGGTCTCCTGCGCACGCTTTTCGCGCACAAGATCCTCGTCAACATAATCCCAGTAGATCTCGGTGTCCTTGAGGAACTCCTCGAAATCGGCCGCGTCCTCCAGAACGTAGCCCTCGATGCCGTTATCCTCCAGAACCGCCTCGACCGGGCCGATGCCCGCGGTGGTGGTGTAGATGGTGACCTCTCTCCAGTCCATCCTTATCTCGCTCCTCCTTTTATTTATGCCGTGTGAGGGCAACACCGCACAATTAAAGCTGCGGTATTGCCTTAGACGTATCGTGTCCGGATTTTGTTCCCTGCAAGCGGATTTTTCTTACAGGCGCACCAGACCGTATTTTCTCTCCCAGTAATGCACGACCTCGTCGGGCTGCTCCCACGTGCCGTCATAGAGCGCAAGACCGGGGAACACGCGCAGTCCCTGCTCGAGCAGGTCGGCGTTCTCCGCGCACAGACAGACCGGGCGCGAAATCATGCAGCGGCACTCCTCGAGCGCCACCAGGTCGTCCTCGGTTTCGAGCAGCAGCTTGAACGCGCCCGAGGCGTCCTCCGCCTCGATGAGCTCCTCGCCCAGACGCGGGCCGCACTCGATTTCGTCCGAAATGTCGATGGTCGGGTCGATGAAGTGGGCGTTGTTGCCGTCCGGCGCCAGAATGAAATCATCGTGGTCGCGCGGAATGCTGAGGCAGACCGCCTTCTCATCTACCGCGTGCAGCAGCGTCTCCGCGTGCTCGTTTTCCGCCGGGACCGCGATTTCCGCGTTGTAAAGCGGCCGTCTTTCGTCGAACCACGCCGCCGGAGCGCACACGCCGAGCGGCAGACGCGCGTAGGGCGCGGTCTTTTCGAGCGCTTCGG
>OGHK01002638.1_pt1 | contig 12027 bp, 16 predicted proteins | sample 1571411 | NCBI WGS metagenome assembly OGHK01 (sample SAMEA2582043, study PRJEB24529) | metagenome | biome: Human gut stool | place: China | collected 2011 | reverse complement strand
CAATGCTACGGAATGGAATTATCTTAGCAGTCTGCTTTTCATACATTCCGGATGCGTGGAGCAGATTAATATGCAGTTATTGAAAAATACTGGAAAGATGAATATGAACAATACATATCAAATGCACAGCCTAAATCCCAAAAGAAGCCTTATCAGACTTCAAAAGGCAAAATTTATATTATCACAAATAATATTTCACAAATTCCAGGAGATACAGCTACTACAATATGTTTTCCTGACGAGAGATAAAAAATCATATAGTTAGGATACGAAAAAAATTCGCATCCTTAGTAGAAAGAAGGGAATTATAATGGCTATTGTACTGACAAATGGAATATACTATATATACTTAAATAATAAAGGCAAACACAGGAAGACAACAGATATTAAACAGGCTTTACAATACAATACTGTAAGGGAAGCCATAAAATATATGAATATTGCACCTATAAAAACAGAGGGGTTTTATGTATATGATACATTTTCAAATCGCACATTATGGAAAAGGCTGACTCAGGAAGAAAGAATTGAACTACAAGAGCAAAGGAATGGAATAGTAGAGGTTGAACGAAGAAGTGACGGTAAAATCAAGCGAAAGAAATATTCTAAATCAACACGAAAACTAATATATGAAAAATACAATGGTCGTTGTCAATTATGTGGTAGGGAAATATTATTGTCTGAAATGTCTTTAGATCATCATGTAGCTTTATCAATGGGCGGCATAGATGATGTTTTAAATTTAGTTGCGACATGCTATCCTTGTAATCGTTTCAAATCTAATATTGCATCTGAGTTATTTGAGAATAGAATCAATGATATTTTTATGTACCAGACGGAAAAGAACACAAAGCATAAGTTAAAATGGAAAATCGCTCATAAACTGTTGTTATCATGTATCAAGTGAAAGTGTGTTTATCTTGAAAAAATAGGGAAGGAGTGTTAAAATATACACAGAAATCAATGTATATTTTGAATGGAGAGAATGTTAATGATAAATTACAATAAACTGATGCAGAAGTTAAAAGACAAAAAAATTACAACATATACTATAAGGCAAAAAGGCTTAATTCCACAAGGAATATATACTAAAATGAAAATGTGTAGTGGTGATTCATGGGAGGATATTGAACGCAAAATAAAGGAGTACAATGAAAAACCAAAGAATGTAGAAGAGGGAAGAGTGTTTGCTGGTGGTGATGTATCAACAAAAACCATTGAGGATATATGCCAACTCTTACAATGTCAGCCACAAGATTTAATTGAATGGAAAGTAGACTTAAAACCAGAGTTATCTTATGAAAATCGCTACAAAAATGCAAAATAATAGCATATAAAGAAACAGCAATTTCATCCGAAAATTTAAAGGAGGTATGACCTATGACAGCAACTAGAAGAGAAGCTATTGAATTATTAGAAAGAGTTCCAGAAGATAAGTTGACTTTTGTTGTTCAGATATTGAATAGTATTGATGGTTTGATAAGTATATCAGACAGAAGAACAAAGAAAATTGATTTAGATCAGTTTGTTATGCCTACAACAGAGCGTGGCAGAAATGCGGATGAATATATAAGGGAGATGAGAGATAATGACAGAATTTAAAAGAGTGTTTGTTGATACAGCACCTATTATATACTATCTTGAAAACAGTCCTTTATATTCAGAGGTTATAAAGAGATTTTTTACAATGTGTATAGAAAAGAATATACAGGTTGTTACTTCTGCAATAACAGTATAAGAATATCTCGTATATCCTTATTCAAGTGGTAAAATGGATTTTGTAGATAATTTTAAACGCTTATTAGATTATATGAATGTTGAAATTATAGACATAAATTCAGATATTGCAGAACAAGCATCAAAACTAAGAGGACAGTATAAGGGATTTAAAGCAATGGATGCATTACAAATATCATCAGCGATTGAATCCAGATGTGATATGTTTTTCACTAATGATAAGCAGCTAAGGCAAGAAAAAGAAATTCCTTGTATGACAATGGAAGATTTGAAATAACAAACAAAGCACCAACGGAAAGAGACATATCTTTCTGAAGGTGCTATTTTTAACTCTGCTGCTGATTGTGAATATTATCAACAGCCTTTTCTAATTCTATTGTCTGCCAGCGTTTGCGGATGATCTGACTTTGTAATTCTGATAATCTTTTGTTTGTGTAGTGTTCCATCCAATTCATAAGGAAAGATGGTATATGCTTTTCTGCATTGATTATCCAGACCAAGTTTCAGTTTTCTGATCGTGAACTCGTGGAACAGATTACAGAGAACCCATATCTGCAATACTTTATCGGACTTCCCAGCTATCAGGAAAAAGCTCCGTTTGATGCAACCTGTGCACCAGCAAATATCCGTTATCCCCAGGATATTTCACTCTTGAATGAAGCAAGGGAAAAACTGGAAACAATCATTTACCGTTTTTGCAAATCCTATGGTTTGCCATTGCCACGACGTTATAGAAAGCGTGCCAGAAAAGATTATCTGGCATTTGCTAAAAGTAAAAAACATAGTGCAAAGAAAATCAGGAAGGCACTCCGCAAACAGATTGGTTACGTCGCAAGAGACATTGGGTATCTGGAGGAGTTCATGAGTGACGGATATGCGATGACAGAAAAAGAAATTAGTTTGTATCTGACTATCATCACGCTGTATGAACAGCAAAAGTACATGTACGATAACAAAGTACACTCAGTGGAACATCGTATCGTAAGCATCTCGCAGCCATGGCTTCGTCCTATTGTCAGAGGGAAAGTAAAATCCCCTGTTGAATTTGGTGCAAAATTTGATTTGAGTCTTGACAGTGAAGGATATGGACGCATCGAAAAAATATCGTTCGAAGCATACAATGAGAGCACCTGCCTGATAGAAGTGGTGGAACGCTTCAAGGAGCGCACAGGTTATTATCCGAACCGTGTACTGGCAGATCAAATATACCGAACCAGAGAGAACCGGAACTATTGTAAAGAGCATGGAATCCGGTTGTCAGGACCAAAGCTTGGACGACCAAGTGCCAATGCAAAAGTTGATAAAAAACAAGAATATCAGGATAATACCGATAGAATCGAAGTGGAACGTACTTTTAGTTTAAACAAGCGCTGCTATGGCATGGACTGTATTACCACCAAACTGGAAGAAACGCAGCTGACGTCTATCGCATTGTCCGTATTCGTGACGAATCTGTTTAAGATTCAGAAGCGAATATTGTTTACTCTTTTTACTCTGTTCCAATTTTGGGACAGATTGATTAGAGGAAGAAGTTTGGGGGTTCAAATTGCTGCTTAATCAGCAGACACTAATTCTCATGGATATCATGATGCCTGTGATGGATGGTCTGACTGCTTCTAAAAAAATACGGGCAATGGAGCGTCCGGATGCAAAGACAATTCCTATTATAGCAATGACAGCAAATGCGTTTAAGGAAGATGCAGAGAGGTGTATCATAGCAGGAATGAATGCACATCTGGCAAAGCCATTGGAGATTGATAAGATTATTAGTGCGATTCATGAAAATTTATTCTGATTTCGGCAGCAGATTACTGTAATATTTGATTTTTTTGTGTACAGTATCATTGAATGTAAGCAAAATAGAATAGTGGACGGAAATTTGTAATTCATGCACATAAAAAACACATATTTATTTAATATGATTGTTTTGAGGTGTTGTGAATGAATATTATTAAAAAGAAAATACATATTGGCGGAATGTCATGTGTAAATTGTCAGAATAAGATACAAAAAGGATTATATGGCAGTGAAGGAATTCTGCAGACAAAAGTAAGCTACAATACAGGGACGGGAATTTCTATTTTATTTCAGGGACTCTTAAAGATAATTGCCGGAGTTTTCATGGTCATCATGGGGATAAATATGCTTGGCATATTTCCTATGTTGCGGCATTTTAGTCTGAGAATACCGATGTTAAAGCAATTGTGCAGGCGCATGGAGGGAAGATTACGGTGGAGAGCAAAGAAGGTGTGGGCAGCAGATTTATAGTTGAATTAAAAAAGGAAGCATAAAACAGAAAATTTAAATCTGTAGATACGGGTGAAATTGTGGTAAAATAAAAGGAAATGATGCACTATTTTATCTGATTGTAATTTTACAAACAGATATAAGAAAAGAGGTTAAAAATGAAAGTTTTAATGATTAATAGAAGTCCACGAAAAGATGGAAATACATCAATATAAGATGGATGAAGAAGGAAAACAGACTATGCGTGTGCTTGCAAGAAACATGGTATTTTTGATGAAGAGTATTGCTTTAGGAAAAGAAAAATTTGGATTGCCGGAAGTAGAAGAACGAGTGGCAACACATTTTATTCGATAGAGCATAAATTTAAGTTTTTAGGCTGAATATATCAGAGGAGAAGAATGGAAGATAAACAATTTATACAAGGAATGATCATTGGTATAATTAAGAAAACATAATTCAAAGATTATGGAGGGGAGTATATGTGGATTATAACCGGAATTGTAAGCATACTCTTTTGTTTTATTGCTATTGGAATGGCTGTTAAGAAAAAGCAAAAAGCAGTTTTAGCTTCAATATGTTCGCTGTCATTTGTTGCGATTACATTACTTATGCAGTATCAATTGGTATTAAAATGGGTGAATAAAGAAGACTGGAGCGCATTGATGGATGTTGTTCCGTCAATGTTTATGGTTTTGTGCGGATATGTTATTATTATGATAATAGCTAATGTTGTGATTGTTGTTACAACAAAAAGATAGTGATTACGGGAGGGAAGGTTATGAAAAAAGTATTTTTTGAAACTGAAAAAGATGGTTTCTATGGAGCGTATTATGAAAATCCAAGAGGTTCGGACTGTGTGGTTACTGTGAACGAGCAGAATCCGCAGGCAGTCGGTTTTTATGAACATATGGGATTTAAGACATATAAAAGAATTGAATGCGATGAAGAGGGCAAACCATATCCGCTTTTATATATGAAAATATAATAAGGAGTGACGTGCTATTATGAAAATAAAACAGCAGAAACAAATAAAAGCTTTTTTGGTTGAAGAATTTGGAAAAGACAAGGGCGAAGCCTTGTTTGACAAGCAGGAGAAAATGCTTGATACACTTATAAAAAACATTGAAAACAAGTCTGAAAATCAAATGAAGACACTTATTCAGACTATACTTCCGCGCATAGCTCTGTATAAGATTTTGTTAAAAGATGATTACACGAAAGAGAAAGTATATGAGTACATAAAAAAATATATGCTTGATAAAGTTGCGGCAAAAAAACATTCTTCCACGGCAAAAATGGAATTGGTACCGGGATTTTATTCAATTTACAGCAATATATTTCTTAAAATTATGCGAAAAACCGATTTGCAGGAGAGTGTACAAAAACATGGCAGGGATTACTTTGACGTAACCATCAATAAATGTCTTTGGCATACGGCTTGTGTAGAAAATGGATGTACAGAACTTTGCCGCCTGTTTTGTGATGTTGATGATGTGACTTACGGTGGGCTAAAAAAAATTGGTTTTACCCGTACAAAAACTATAGGTTATGGTGGAGATTGTTGTGATTTTCACTTTTTTAGGAAATAGTTGATTTTTATAGAAAATAAAAAAAGTCTTGACATATAATTGCTGAGTATTATAATACATTAGTAAATAAAACAAAATATGTTCACCGAAATTCGTTGATGAGAACAAAGCCTGATGTGGATTTATTTACAGAGAGCCTGTGGTCGGTGTAAACAGGTAATGACCAGATTAGGATATCCTCTTTGAGAAGCGGGTTGAAAGCTTTATAGAAGTTTGTAGACCTCGCCGGTATCCACCGTTATATGGATGGCATATGTTGGTGTGCTTGAGAGTTGTAGTTTATTACTACAAAATTAGGGTGGTAACGCGGATGTGATATTCGTCCCTTTTTTAGTCAGATGACTGAAGAAGGGACTTTTTTAGTGGACATATATAAGGAGGAACAAAATGAAAGTATTACAAAAGACTAGCAAATTTTTATCAGATTACACTTCAATTGTTGTAATAGCAATCGCTGTTATAACATTCTTTGTACCAGGCATTATGTCTTGGGTAAATTATAAGTTGTTTGTAGATTTTGCAGCAAATAAATTTACAACTCAGTCGATAATTATTGGAATTATTATGTTTAGTATGGGTCTTACACTGACTGCACAGGATTTTAAAATATTGGCAAAAAGACCGTTTGATATATGTGTCGGTGCAATTGCACAGTATCTTATAATGCCGTTTCTTGCATTAGGAATTACCAAGGTACTCGGACTTTCAGATGCGATAGGACTTGGTCTTATTCTTGTAGGATGCTGTCCGGGAGGTGTATCATCAAATATTATGTCTTACCTTTGCGGCGGAGACGTTGCATTTTCAGTCGGCATGACAACTGTATCAACAATCCTTTCTCCGTTTATGACACCGCTTTTAGTATCTTTCCTTGCAAGCGGAACACATATCTCAATTAAGGCACTGCCTATGTTCGTGTCTATTGTAGAGACAGTAATTCTTCCGGTTGCACTTGGATTTTTGCTCAACTACTTGTTTGGTAAAAAGAAAACATTTGTTGAGTTACAAAAGATTATGCCGGGAATAGCAGTTCTCGGTCTTGCATGTGTTGTTGGAGGAGTTGTTTCGTCACAGGGTTCTAAATTCTTTGAATCAGGTGTTGTAATCTTTGTGGCAGTTCTCTTACATAACGGACTTGGCTATTTGCTTGGATATGGTGCAGGTAAGCTTGTCGGAATGAATACAGCAAAGAAAAGAACAATCTCTATTGAGGTCGGTATGCAGAATGCGGGACTTGCCACAAATCTTGCCACTACAACAGCACAGTTTGCATCAACACCTGAATCTGCTATAATATGTGCAGTATCATGTACATGGCATTCTATTTCAGGAACATTGCTTGCTGGAGCATTTGCGCTGAAAGATAAATTAAAGGAAAAAAATAATGGATAAAACAGCCGAAAATGAATACCGCGTGACGGTAAATAACAGTATTTTTCATACAAAACTAAGAGGAACTCATGTTGTAATTTTATTTATTGCATGCTTTGCTGCACAGTTTTCAATTTATGCAGTTACCCAGAAAATGTTTAATATTCAAAATTATTATGTTGAAGAGTATCTGCCTGAGGCTGCTTTTATAATTGCTCTTTTGGTGGTATGCATTTACTATTATATTGTAGATAGGCGAACGAATGGTGTTATGCAGATGACAATACATTTTCTGGATACCTCTATGGAAATATGTATTAAAGGAAAGAAGAGCATTGTAAAGTATAATGATATTGTTGAGGTCAGCAAGATAATGGTGATTGACCGTATACATACTGAAAAAGGCTGTTACAGGATGAAGATAAAATGCCACGGCAGAACAAGTCTTGAGTTTGAGACGACAGAACAGGAGTATGATAAGCATTTGGATTTTGAAGAGACAGAATTGTATGTTTTTTATAATGCATGCAGGAAAAACGGCTTGAAATGCTGCTAGTGTACTGATTATTTATCAGGGAAATCTAAAAAAGATAACCTGTAATCGGTAGGTGTATTTCCGGTAATTTTTTTGAATACACGGGAAAAATAAAATTCGTTTACAAATCCGTTTTCTAAAGCAATTTCACGCAGTGTGATATGGCTTGAACGCAGCATTTCCTGTGAGCAGAGAATGCGGAATTCATTTAAATACTGAAAAATCGTCATACCGGTATATTTTTTAAAACGTCGGTTAAGATAATCAAAATTACTGTGCAGGGCATTCTCAATGTCTCTGCCGGTAATTTTTTCTTTGTAATTTTCTTTTAAATATTCTAATAGATTTGTCATGTTCTGATTTTCAAATTCACGTTTTGCTAAGAGGAAGGAATCATCACATAATCTCGTTATCTCCCCAAGTAATTCTATCAGTTTTGCAGCGGTAATACATTGATAATATTCGAGCATTTCATGATATGATTTTTTCATTTCACGGCACATTCTGTAAATACTTTTATAATTGGAACTGCCTGATTTAAAATGTTTGGGAACAATTAAATGATTTTCAAGTATATTCTGGCGTTGAAATATATTCATGGCATTTGTACGGCTTGATTTTGCCAATTCCATGTATTCTGTTTCTGTCAACGTTGTTTCTGTGGCATTTTCCCATGTGAAATGTATATAAAAATAATGGACGGCTGATGTTTTGTAACCTTTATGACATCTTTTAGGATCTAAAATAATATAGTCGCCTTGTGTGAGGTGATATTTTTTTCCGTTTTCTTCTATATACATATTGCCTTTTACGATGTAAAACAGGACAAATTCCATGGGCTGACGTCGGAAATGTATAAATTCATAATTGTTATCAATATCATTTGCGTATATTATTTTTGGCAAAGTATTTAATGGAAAATGAAATGCAATCATGTCTGTCTCCTTTGTATTTGAGTGCTATTTGAGGTTTTGAAAACAGTATATCTTATTATTTAGAATATATCAATAAAAAGTCGCTAAAAGACAAAAGAGTGTCGCCTTGTTTAATGGAACAATACATAGAAAGAGTTAAAATAAAATCATAGGTGTCTGCGGGATTGCAATAATTATATGGCAATGAGCAATCCGTAGCATTATCACATGATTTATTTATAGTAAATAAGAAAATGGAGGAAATGTATGAGAAAACGAATAAAACAAATTCTTGCAGGTGCGTTATGCTTTGGTCTGGCAATTTCTGATAAATCAGCATTGTCGTTGGGAGAAATTAATATGGATAAAGTGACAGTTCAGGCGGCTGAAAATGTAAGTGATATTACAATTGACGGAAATAATATTAATAAAGAGAATAAAAACGGTCTTACTTATAAGGGATTTGGTCTTTTGACAGCCAATTCCACATCTGACCTTTTGATGGATTATAAGGCTGAGCATCCCGAAAAATATGTTGAGATGCTGCAGTATTTATTTGGTGGTTCCAAGCCGCTTATGACTCATGTAAAAATTGAAATGGGTAATGACAGAAACAATTCTACAGGTGCTGAGAGCTGTACAATGCGTACGGAGGATGAGACTGCAAATGTAAAGAGAAATGCGGGATTTCAGTTGGCAGCAGATGCTAAGAAGATTAATCCGAATATTAAAATAAGTATCTTAAGATGGAACACACCAAAGTGGGCAAATACTACGGAAAAGCAGTATAAATGGTATAAAAATACCATTATGGCTGCCTATGAGACATATGGTTATATGGTAGACTATATCAATCCTAACAGAAATGAGGCATGGAGCGATAAGACTGACACTGAGAATGTGAAGAAATTTGCAAAGTGGATTCAGGAAGAAAACAGCGATACCATCAAAGATGCAAAAGCGTTAGATTTGTATAAAAAGATTAAGTTTATTGTATCAGACGAGGCTGAGATGATTGCAAAGACAGCAGTAAATGCCTTGTATACAGACGAGGAATACAAAAATGCAGTAGCAGCGATAGGCTGGCATTATCCGTATTCTGTGGCAAGTAAAAGCAGGGACGGTGCGGATATTCTCGCAAAGGATGATATTATAAAAATTGCAGATGAAATGGACAAGGAAGTTTGGAACAGCGAGAATCAGGCTGTATTTTCCGACAGTGCATTCCGTCCGGCAAACAATACAACATTTAAGGATGACAGCGGAAATGTAATTGCCGACTCATCAGGACTTGGTGGAACAGGCAGTGCATTAGAGATGGGAAATTACATTATAAAGAGTTTTGTTGAATCACGCAGAACACATGTTATATATCAGCCTGTAATCGGTGCTTTTTACCAGGGAGGACAGTATTCCTCTAAGGAACTGATTGGAGCAAAAGCCCCTTGGTCTGGTTATGTCAGATATGATGCGGGTACTGTTATTTTGAGCCATTTGTCAAAATTTGCCGTTACAGGCTGGGAGAATGAGGATAATACAGCCGGCATCTGGAGAGTTATACCTCAGTCAAGTTATTGTGGAGAGGATGATGCAAATGGAGACAGACGTGTGGTGAACAGTACAACCGGTGCTGACAGTTATATGACATTGGCATCACCTGATAAGGATGAGTTTAGTACTTTGATGATTAACAACAGTGCAAAGACAAAGAACTACCGTATTTCAGTTAAAAACATGCAGTTAAAAGATAATCAGACATTGCAGTGCTTTGAAACAAAGGCAGCAGGTGACGGTACTTTTGATTCAAATTATATGTCAGATAAAGGCGATATAACGGCAGATGAACAGGGATATTATAATGTTATGGTTTCGCCGTTCTCTGTTGTTACGGTATCGACATTAGACCAGAATAAAGACGAATTGAAAAGTGAGTGCAAATTACCTGAAAACTCAACAGACAGAACTGTATTAGATACTGATGAGAATGGAAACGGAACAGTTACGGATAACGAGTATCTTTATGCGGATAATTTTGACTATTCAGATAAAAAGGTTAGTGTGATAGGCACAGACGGAAAGCTCAGTGATGAAAAAGAAGATTATATTGAGTCACGCGGCGGCAAAACAGGTGCAATTGCACGTTATACAAATGTTATTAACGGAGCATTTGAGGCAGTTAAGCTGGCAGATGGAAATTATGTACTGCGCCAGCAGTTAGATGAGAGTGTGCAGGGTGTTGGTTCAGCTTGGAATGGCTCTAATGCAGAGGTGCTGATAGGTGATTACCGATGGATGAATTACCGTGCAAATGTTGATGTGCAGTTTGAACAGACAGAAGCTAAAAGTTCATCTGCTGTCATAGCAATTCGTCAGACAGGTGGAGGAACAGCAATTAAAGATTCTTCGGGCTATTCTTTTGAGATTGATAAAGATGGTGCTTGGAAGCTGTACCGCAAAAAAGTAACCATTTTGGAAGGAACAATTACAGACAACAGCATATTTAAACAGGGCTTCAATCAGTGGAACACTTTGTCGTTGGAAGGCAAAGAAAACCAGATTACAGCATATGTAAATAATAAAGTGGTTGCTACTTATACAGATACAAATCCTGTAACATCAGGAAGAATTGCTTTAGGCGGTACATACGCTGCGATGGATTTTGATAATCTTACAGTTAAAAAGATTGAGAATACAGCTCCGTATTATGAAGAATTTATTGACAATATGCAGCAGTACGAGTTAAATGATGTAACAAAATCTAAATTAGTATTTAATGACAAGTGGTCACACCAGTGTGGTCAGGGAATGTATGTATATGATCGTACAGCATCATACAGCACAGGTACAGGTGCTTTTTTGACATACACATTTAAGGGAACCGGAGTAGATGTTTTAGGCTATATGAAAGCTAACAAGTGTAAGATAAAGGTGACTGTTGACGGTAAAGTGGTCGAGACTGAGGCAGCAGTTAATCAGGCAGAGGACAGCAGAACAAATTATTCTCTCCGAAATTTGAAATACGGAGAACATACAGTTACATTTGAAGTTGTGGGCGGAAAATGGTGTATAGATGCTATCGGCATATGTTCGGCAATATACAAAAAAGATTTAAAGAGGGGCACAAAATTTGACGTTACAAAAGTGACATACACAGTTAACGATGCTAAGAAAAAGACAGTGACATATACAAAACTGAACAATAAAAAGGCAAGTGCTGTAGTTCCTAAGACTGTTAAGTACAATGGCGTTTCTTACAAAGTTACTGAGGTTGGAACTAATGCATTTTCAAAGTGTCAGGATTTAAAGAAAGTTACAATCGGTGCAAATATAACAAAGATTTGCAAGAAAGCATTTTATAACAGAAAGAAATTAACACAGATTACAATAAATAGTAATCTGTTAAGGAAAATTGAGTCTAATGCAATTTCCGGTATTTCAAAGAAAGCTGTTATTAAATGCCCTAATGCAAGGAAAGCTGACTATAAGAAAATGCTGAAAAAATCGACAGGATACAAGAAAACGATGATAGTCAAATAGTAAACGATAAGCGAATAAGCCCATTCGTTTTGAGTGGGCTTATTTTATGTTTGCGCGCCATGGGCGCACTCTAACGGGTGAAAGTCCCGAACATGCC
>OGHK01002622.1_pt1 | contig 12067 bp, 10 predicted proteins | sample 1571411 | NCBI WGS metagenome assembly OGHK01 (sample SAMEA2582043, study PRJEB24529) | metagenome | biome: Human gut stool | place: China | collected 2011 | reverse complement strand
CCCAGTCGTAAAAGTGTTGACTTAATAAGTTCCGCACGTTTTGGGTCGATTTCAAGAGCTGTTACATGGCAGTCTGCACTTTCTAATAAGTGAGCTGTTTTGCCTCCTGGCGCCGCACAGGCGTCAAGGATCTGCTCATTTTTTTGGGGAGCGAGAATTTCCGCAGCGAGCTGCGTACCGGCATCCTGTACGGATACGATGCCTTCAGTAAATCCTGGAATATCTTTTACGGGCAGAGGTGACTCGAGCATGACGGCTGAGCGTCCGACACGTAAAGCAGGAATACCGCGGGCCTTAAGTTCCTCTAGATATGCAGCCGGCGTAATTCGACGAGCATTAACGCGAAGTGTCATTGGTGCGTGAAGTGTACCAATGCGCAGGATTTCTTCCCAATTGGAGGGGTGGGACTCTTTAATTCGGCGTATCCACCAAAGCGGTGCGTTGAAGCGAACATCCAGGTCTTTTTGTAGAACTGCCGAAATTTGCTCTCGTTCGCGTAAAAATCGGCGCAGCACGGCATTGATGAGCCCTGCAAAGCGTACGGTTCGGCGGTTGTTGCGTGCTGCATTGACGGTTTCATTGACGAGGGTGAAGTCACTGTAGCGCCCTTCAACGACGAGTGCTATAGCGATTTCAAGAAGCCCCATTACTGGCGGCGGTGGCGGACTGGAAAGCAAACCCGTCGCAGCAGCATTAGCGAATGCTCGACGACGAATCACGTCGTAGACAATCGATTGGAGCGCTGCACGAGCTTGTGCAGGCAATCCAATTGAAACGGTTTCGAGCGCAGAGGAGAGCGATACGCCTTCAAGCATACGTCGCCGAACCTCGGCAGCAAGTTCAATAAGCTGCTGCAATGGGAGTTGCAATCGGTTTGCTGCTTTGTCAGTCGTATGTTTATTGGGGGCCTGATCCATCATTGAAGCACCTCACCCTTTTGGAGGTGCAGTCCCTGTACGGCTGCCTGCGCTGAGCTTCGAGTTTTGCCTGGACGCTGAAGTTCTGTAATACGGAGAGCTCCAACTCCGCAACGGACAACAAGGTCATGCTCAATCGAGAGCACTTCGCCGGATAAACCTGTATCGGCATCTTCGGCTGTGGCTGACCAGACTTTGACGACATCAGCACCTCGGTGAAATTCGAGTCCGGGGAACGGTGTAAAAGCGCGTAGTCTTCGAGCAATGACTGCAGCGGAATCGCTCCATTGAATGCGTTTTTCGCTTTTGAGCAGCTTTTCCGCGTAGAGAACACCCTCGTCAGGCTGCGGCGTGCAAATAAGCTCATTTGCATGTTGCAGGGATTGAACTAAGAGGTTGGCACCCATGGATGCAAGGCGTTCAGTAAGTGTTGCGGTCGTGTCTTCGGCCAGGATTGGCGTACGTGCCTCTGCCACCATTGGGCCTGTATCCAGCCCAAGCTCCATCTTCATGAGCGTAACGCCAGTTTCAGCGTCACCGGCTTCAATCGCCCGGGCAATAGGGGCAGCACCGCGCCAGCGCGGGAGCAGACTCGCATGAATATTGAGAGCTTTGATATCACCGAATTTGCCGATGCCTTTTGCACAATCGAGTACCGGCAGCGGGAGGATCAAACCGTAGGCGGCTACTACAAGAAGATCTGCGTTGAGACTCTTTAGCCGAGCATGCATAGCGGCTGCACCATCCGGATCTTTTTTGAGGCTCAACGTAAAAGGAGTGGCCACTTCAATACCCAGCTTCTGGGCCAGAACCTTCACGGGTGAAGGCGTAAGCTTCATGCCGCGGCCGCTCGGACGATCGGGCTGAGTTAGAACGAGCGGGATTTCATGTCCTGCATCGGCCAGCGCTTGAAGAGCGACGGCGGCGAAGTCTGGCGTACCGGCAAAAATAATTCTCATGAAGAAGGTGTTAGGTCATCGGTTGAGGAACGGCGTTATTCTAAAAGAGCCGCTTATGATGTGTTTCACTTGTGGTCAGGAGGAAGAGATGAGTGAAACAGCAATTTTAGAAAGGCAAGGATTCCGCTATGCCTACCGTCGACGAGGAGATGAAGATGCGCCGGCGGTGGTACTTCTTATGGGACTTGGACTTCCTAAGGAAGCTTGGCCGGAGACGTTGGTTTCTGGGCTGCTCGCCGAAGGTTTTCAGGTTATTACGCCAGACAACCGTGATGCGGGCGAAAGCACGCATATGACATCTTGGCAGGTATCTGGCCGCGATGTTTTCGAGGCAATTGCTAAAACGATGATCGGGCGGCCGGTCGTTGGTGAATATGCATTAGAAGATATGGCGCTTGATTTGGAGCGTCTGCTTGATCGTCTTAGTATTCGCCGAGCGCATGTAGTTGGTATATCCATGGGCGGCATGATTGCGCAGGTTTTTGCCGCGCAGTGTCCCAATCGTGCAGCAACGCTGACGTCGATTTCGTCTGCTGTGGGAAATCCTCGTACGGGATTTGGAAATCTTCGAGCGATTGCTGCGGTTGCTATGACAGGGTCCGATGGAAATTCGGCAGCTCAGCACTACACACGCATACTGCGCACATTGGCAGGACCCCAATATCCTCCTTCAGAAGCCGAGCTTACAGAGGCGGCCAAACTGAGGCTCGCATATGACGCTGAGGCTACCCGTCGGCAGTTAATAGCGTTGCTTGCGAGCGGTAACCGCTCTCGACAGGTGCGTGAGCTCACAGCGCCGACACTCGTTATCCACGGACGGAATGATCCGCTTCTGCCTTTTAAGGCTGGTGAGGAAACGGCGGCACTTATTCGCGGCGCGAAGCTGATCGCTGTAGATGGTTTGGGTCATCAGCTTGCACCAGCGTTGATGGAATCCTATGTCCGGTGGATCGCCGAGCATTGTCATGCACACCCGGCTTAATCCTTAGATATTTAAACGTGTTCCTTTTCTTTGTCTTTTTCACGTTCGCGATCTTCTCGGCGAAGCTTGCGAAGCTTTGTGCAGGCACGCTGTTTTTTTAGTTGGCTGAGGTGATCGATAAAAACAATGCCGTTAAGGTGATCGACCTCATGCTGAATACAAACGGCGAGAAGCCCCGTGCATTCAAGTTCGAATGTTTCACCTTTGATGTTCTGTGCGTGAACTCGGACTTGTCCCGGCCGCTTCACATGCTCATAGAGCCCTTTAAGTGAAAGGCAGCCTTCCTCATGGTCTACAAGATCGCCCTTTGTTTCGATGATCTCTGGATTGATAAAAACAAGAAGATCAGAGTTGTCGTCAGTAATGTCAATGACGACAATGCGCTTGAGGATGCCCACTTGATTGGCAGCTAAGCCAACGCCTGGCGCAGCGTACATGGTTTCAGCCATGTCGTTAACGAGTGTTTTGATGGCATCGTTGAAATCAGCGACAGGCTCTGCCTTAGCGGCAAGCTTTGGGTGCGGGTATTGAAGGATAGGCAGTTTGGCCACTTTCTGGCTTCTCCTCAAATGAATGCAGAACTCGGACTTTACGGCTTCTGAGTCGGTGCATTATAGATTTGCTGAGTTTTTGTTTTGGAAGGATGTCCATGCCGATTGCTGCGGATCGTCTTGATGAAGCTGAAGAATGGATGCGTCTCTTGCTCGTACCCAATCTTCCTGTACCGTTGGCACTTAGAGCTGTTCAGACTTTCGGTGGAGTTGCTGAAGCGCTGTCCGCACCGCTGAAAGAGCTTGCTCGGGAAGTGGGTGGTCGAATGGCCGAGGCTATGCGGGCTGTCGGCCGAGGAGCACGTGATGATGAGCTTGATGTAGCGCTAAATTGGCTGACGAGTAGACCTCAAACCGCACTTTTGCCGCTTTATGACCCGCTTTATCCTCAACAACTCATTGAGGCAGGCACTGCGCCGTTGGCACTCTTTCTTTGCGGGGATGCTGAAGTACTTCACAAGCAGCGAGTGGCAGTAGTTGGAACAAGTCGTCCTGATGCTGAAGGCCGAACGAATGCGGCAGATTTCGGCGCGGCGTTAGCTCGAGCTGGAGCGGTATCCGTTACTGCATTGGAGATGCCGGACGATGTGGGCGGTGCCGTGCTCGAAGGGGCATTATCTGTGAAGGGGGCGCCGATTGCTCTTTTGGCAACTGGACCAGATAGAGCTTTGAGTGCAATATCGCAGCTGCAGCATCGCGTGGTGGATGAAGGCGGACTACTCATTTCGGCAGCATTTCCAGGAGCGAGTACCGATGAGCACTCTAGGCGAGTACGGGACGCACTTTTGGCAAATTTTGCACCTAGGCTCCTTGTGATTGAGGCTGAGAGGAACGATTCGGTGATGAACATAGCTCGTCAGGCTGCTGACGCGGGCGTGCAGGTCGGTGCAGTCCCAGGAAGCATTCATAATCCAGCATACAAGGGCTGTCATCAGCTTATCCGAGACGGTGCTGCATTAGTGGAAATGATTACAGATATTGGGCTGCGAAAGGCGCCCGCCGGCAAACTAATGACATAATGCGCGCGTGTTTTTCCCGGACAAGTCTTTTCAATGTTCGGCAAACCCTTTAGAACAACAATATTTTTAGATTCTGCGCTTAGCAGTGAAAAGCGTATGAGGAGTAGGTGCCATGGGACAGACCTTGGTGATCGCAGAAAAACCTTCTGTGGCTGGCGACATTGCTCGGGCATTGGGCGGCTTTAAGAAGGACGGCGACTTCTGGGTAAGCGATGCCATGATTGTGGGGTCCGCTGTCGGACACCTGCTCGAAATTAAGGCTCCGGAAGAGTACGACGTAAAGCGCGGCCGATGGTCGTTCGCAAATCTACCTGTACTACCGCCCCACTTTGATTTGCAACCCATCAAGAAATCCATAAAGAAGTTTGAGGGGTTGGAGAAAAAGATTCGCAGCCGCAGCGTTACCGACATCATCAATGCATGTGATGCGGGGCGTGAAGGTGAGTTGATTTTCCGGTACATCATTCAGGCAACCGGAACGAAGAAACCTATTCGTCGATTGTGGTTGCAGTCGATGACGAAAGCCTCTATTCAAAAAGCTTTTACAGCGCTGAGATCAGATGCTGAAATGAAGCCACTTGAAGCGGCGGCCCGCAGTCGATCTGAGGCTGATTGGCTCGTCGGCATCAATGGCACACGTGCACTTACAGCGTTCAATTCCAAAGACGGCGGCTTCTTCCTTACTACCGTTGGCCGCGTGCAGACGCCGACTCTTGCTATCGTTGTTGCTCGAGAGGAAGAGATAACGCACTTCAAACCGCAGAACTACTGGGAAGTGCATGCAACTTTTGGCGCACAAGCGGGGGACTATGACTCCGTTTGGGTTGATGCCGACTTCAAAAAAACGAAGGGTCAATCTGCGGAGCTCAAACCAGAACGTCTTTGGACTGCTGCCGAAGCGCAAGCCATTGTCGCTAAATGTCAGGGCAAGCTTGGTATTGTCACAGATCACAAGCGCCGGGCGACCTCTGCTCCTCCTGCGCTTTTTGATTTGACCAGTCTGCAGCGCGAAGCCAATGGTCGCTTTGGCTTCCCCGCCAAGATGACGCTGGCGATTTTGCAGCGTCTCTATGAGCGCCACAAGGTACTTACATATCCGCGTACCGACTCTCGTGCGCTACCGGAAGACTATCCTGAAACGATGAAGGAGACTCTTTCGCATCTCCAGAAGTTGGAAGCTTATAACGCCTTTGCCGGGCAGATTCTGATGAGTGGTTGGGTCAAGGGAGATAATCGTCGGATCTTTGATAATAAGAAAATCAGCGACCACTTTGCCATCGTGCCAACTGGTGAACTTCCTAAAGATCTTGAAGAAACAGAACAGAAAATATATGACCTAGTAGTGCGCCGTACCATGGCGGCATTCTTTCCTTCCGCGGTTTTCGATGTCACGACCCGCGAAACGATCGTTGAAGGTGAAAAATTTGTGACGGAAGGCAAGGTTCTTGTTGAACCTGGTTGGATGGCCGTTGTTGGCCGCGCCGGTCGTACGCAGTCCGACCTCTGCCCCATTACAAACGGTGAAGCCGTTCAGACAAAAAATATAGCCGCTGAGGCTGATCAAACTCGTCCGCCAGCACGCTTTACGGATGCAACGCTGCTTTCGGCGATGGAATCGGCAGGAAAGAAACTAGACGCTGACGAATTGCGCGATGCTATGGCCGAAAAGGGCCTCGGAACACCGGCTACTCGTGCGCAGATCATCGAAGGGTTGATCGAGCAAAAGTATCTGCGCCGTGATGGACGCGACCTCATTCCGAATGCAAAAGCGTTCCAATTGATGCAGCTTGTACGGGGGCTGAAGATCGATGCGCTGACTCAACCCAGACTAACGGCGGAATGGGAATACAAGCTTTCTCTCATAGAAAAGAATCAAGTTTCGCGTGACGAATTCATGCACGAGATTCGCGAGATGACCGAACGTATGGTTGCGTCGGCCAAGCAGTATGAAGGCGATAGTGTTCCTATCGTCAACCCGATTCATTTCCACAATCGGTGTCCTGCTTGCGGAGGTGAAATTGTTGAAAACTATCGTCGCTACGCCTGTACGACTCCTGGCTGTTACTTCTCGCTTTCAAAACATCCGTCAGGGCGCACCTTTGAGATTCATGAGGTTGAAGAGCTTTTAGCAAATCACCGAGTAGGACCTCTTTCAGGCTTTATGAGTCGTCGTGGTTTCCCTTTTGAGGGGGAACTTCTTTTGGAGCGTGACAAAGAAACCGGACAGTGGGGTATGCGTTTTGCATTCGAAGAACGCCCAGAGGTTGATGCAGAAGAGATTGCTTCCGCTCCAGCGGTAGGAAATTGCCCCTTGTGTCATGGCCGCGTACTCGATCTCAATGATCAATATGTCTGCGAGCATGCAGTGAATGATCCGCGGACCTGCACTTTCCGCGTGGGAAAGACCATTTTGCAGCGAACGTTGACGCACGACGAAGTCGCTACGCTTCTGGCCGAAGGACGAACGCCGCTTCTTGACGGCTTTATTTCGAAGCGTACGAACCGTGCGTTTAAATCCTATCTTGTATGGGATTCGAAGAAGAAATCCGTGGTGTTCGAGTTTGAAAAACGCGAAAAACCTGCAGAGAAAGCGGCGTCAGACCACGAGGAAGACGGCTCTGCTAAGAAAACTGTTCGGAAGACAGCGGCAGCAAAGGCTGCCACAGGTAAACGCACACGCCGTACGTCATCAGGAGAGTAACCGATTGGCTTGATGGAATGAAAAATGCCGCACAAGACTTCATAAGACTTGTGCGGCATTGTTGTTCTGATCGGTGGTAACAGCAGTGCTTTAGGCTTCAGGAGGCACAGGCTTTACTGGGTCGTCAGGTTTTTTGATATTTCTAGTGATCAGAACCTGGTCAATCTTATTGTTATCGACGTCCATGACCTCAAAGGTGTAGTCAGCGTAGACAACCTTGTCGGTGCGTTTAGGAATTTTCCGAAGCATATACATCATGAAGCCAGCTACAGTTTCATAAGCGGAATCTTCCGGCAGTTCATCAATTTCAAGTGCGTGTTCTAGATCGTCAACTGGGGTCGCACCGTCAACGAGCCAGGTATTGTCATCGCGCTGAATAATCTGCATATCTTCGTCAATGGTTACGAGGTCCCCCATTACTGTGGACATGACGTCATTGATGGTGATAATGCCGACCACGAGCGCGTATTCGTTAAGAATGACCGCAAAGTCTGAGTGCGTGCGTTGGAAGGTGTTAAGCACTTCTGAGAGCGTAAGTGAGTCCGGAATGAACTGCACGCTTTGCACGAGCTCTGGATCTTTGAAGGTAATGGGCTTTTCCTCCAAGACGCAACGGAGTAGATGTTTGGAATCCACAAAGCCGATGACGTGATCAAGGTCTTTGTCGCAGACGAGGAAGCGGTTGTAGGGGACCGTACCAATCTTTGCTCTGATACTCGCTTCGGTTTCATCGAGCGTGAAGTAAACAATACTTTCACGTGCAGTCATAGCTGACGGTACGAGACGGCTTTCCATTTCGAAGACATTCTGAATAACGGCTTCTTCCTGCGGAGCAATAACGCCGGCAGCTGTACCTGCGCCGATGCTCGCAAGAATGTCTTCGGAGGTAATCGCTTCCTGGCGCTTTGTAGGTACACCGAGAGAGCGAATGCAGGCATCAGAAAGGCGCTCAAGAATGAAAACGCACGGTTTGAAGAGCGTAATGATGCAGTGCATTGGGCGCACAACGAACATTGCTACGGCTTCCGGACGTGCAATAGCCAGTCGTTTTGGGAGGAGATCCGCAAAGATTACAAAGAGTGTCGTTGCGATAAGGAACGAAATAACAAAACTGATGCGTCCCCAATCTTGCCCCGGCAGAATTTCCGCAAGCAGCCATTGAAAGAAAGGCGAAAAGGCTGCATCACCTACAATGCCGCCCAAGAGCGCGGTAGCGTTTAGTCCAATCTGCAGAGCAGAGAAGAATTGCCCGGGGTGTTCGCGCATCTCCAATACCATGGCGGCTCGACGATCGCCGTCTTCAGAAAGCGCCATCAAGCGAGTTTTCGAAGCGGCTGAAAGAGAAATTTCAGCCGAAGAGAAAAACGCACTCAGAAGAACGAGGCAAAACAGGCCGACGACTTGCGGCAGGGAGGAGATCATGAGGAATCCGATAGGCAGAACGGGCGGAAAAAGGAATAGCGGACGGCGGTCGAGGGACTTTCCGATAGTCCGCAATTTTTACGCCGGCTCGACTGCAAATTAGATGCAGATCATGAAGTGTAGCATATTTCAATTACTAACCGTTTGTTTTTTCGCATTATTTTTTCGGATATTGGGTGTTGATGGATAATGAAGACGAGGTTTACTTCGTTCGTCAGCTACACTCGGAAGCCCAGACGTTGATAATTCCCTCCGCCAGCCGGCGATCTCTTCAAGGACGTTCTGCCGCGACGATCTCTTCACTACAAGGAAACCAACTATGAAGACCACTCTCCTTTCAGCGGCGGTTGTTGCCGCAGCCGCAACGGCTGCCTCACCCGCTTTCGCCGGTGCCGTGCTCGATAAGATTCGTGCCAATGATCAGCTTGTTTGTGGCGTGAATACGTCTGCTCCGGGTTTTTCCAGTGCCGACAGTAAGGGACATTGGGAAGGTCTCGACGTCAATCTTTGCCGATCCGTGGCTGCAGCGGTGCTTGGCAATGCAGACAAGGTGAAGTACGTTCCTTTGAGCTCTACGCAGCACATGACCGCACTGGCTTCAGGCCAGATTGATATGCTTGCGCGCAATACGACCTGGACGATGACTCGTGACGCAAGCCACGGCAACGTATTTGTGGCCGTTTCTTACTATGATGGCCAGGCCTTCATGGTTCCAAAGAGTCTCGGCGTGAAAAGTCTGAAGGAGCTTGATGGTGCGACGGTATGTGTCCAAACGGGCACAACGACCGAAAAGACTACGGCGGACTACTTCCGTTCGCATGGCATGCAGTACAAGACAGTCGTCTTCGATACAACAGAGGCTACGCAGGGGGCATTCCTTTCCGGTCGTTGTGACGCTTATACGTCCGACATGTCCGACTTGGCCGGCGTTCGTACGGTGGCTCAGGATCCCTCCAAATTTGACATTCTGCCGGAAACGATCACCAAGGAACCTCTTGGACCGGCTGTTCGACGCGGAGATTGGGAGTTTTTTGAAATCGTTCGCTGGTCCTTTATGGCGTTCCTTAATGCTGAAGAACTTGGTGTAACGCAGGCAAATGTTGATGACATGCGCAAGACTTCTAAGGATCCCAACGTGATGCGCCTTGTGGGAACAGGTGAGGATATGGGGCGTATGCTGGGTCTCGACAAGGATTGGTCTTACCGTATCATTAAGCAGGTCGGCAACTACGGTGAATCATGGACTAAGTACTTTGGTCCGACCTCACCGCTTAATCTTCCTCGCGGGATGAATAAGCTCTGGACCGATGGCGGCCTGATGTACGCCATGCCGATCCGCTGATGCTTGCCGCCTTGCGGCAGCAGGGAGCGATTTGAGCAGCTCCCATCAGAGGCTCCAGGACTTAGTCGAGACCTGGAGCCTCTCAATATGTTGATTTTCTAATAATTTGAGCCACCAACATGTTTGCTAGAGACAGCTTCAGCATCGTTCCAGGCGATGAAGCCTGGATTGCACGAGAAAAGGCACGTCGTCGTCGGGAATACACACTTCAAGCCGTGTTGATCCTCATTTTGGTGGCTTTCATTGCCGTATTGGCAACTAATGTTGCAGACAATCTCGCGGCAAAGAATATACACAGTGGCTTTGCTTTCTTAAATCATCGAGCGGGATTCGAGATCGGCGAACAGCTGATTGCCTACTCGAGTAGCGATCCGCTTTGGAAAGCTTTTTTGACAGGACTTCTCAATACACTACGGATTTCAGCCTGTACGATTGTTTCGGCAACAGTTCTTGGTGTCATCGTTGGACTGATGCGCTTGTCGAGAAACGGTGTCGTGCGTTTTCTCGGTGCTGCACATGTTGAGGCCTACCGCAATGTGCCGCTGTTGGTCCTGCTTCTTGCACTTTATTTGGTGGTAACTGAGCTCCTGCCAGGCGTTCGTCAGGCTTGGCATTTGGGCAATTGGATTTATCTCTCTAAGACAGGATTGCTTTGTGCCGTACCTTTATGGGGAATGAAAGCGCTTCTTGGCGCTTTGGTTGTCGGCGTCTTTGGTGGATGGCTAGCCGCAAAAAGACTTCAGAGGGTTCAAACGAATCTCATTGCCAATATGGGTGGTTTTTTGATTTTCGTTATTTTAAGTGCTCTCGTTTGGATCCTTTGCGGTGTCATAGGTGGTTGGGATCATCCGACTGCGACACGATTCTCAATGCGTGGCGGAGCGGCGATGACACCGGAATTTCTCACTCTTTGGCTGGGACTGACGCTTTTTACTTCTGCGTCGATTGCGGAAATCGTTCGTGCGGGGGTTGAGTCGGTAAGACCTGGGCAATGGGCTGCAGCGGCGGCTTTGGGGTTGAAGTCCGGGGAAGCAGTGAGTTACGTGATCTTCCCGCAGGCGATGCGTTTAATCATGCCGCCGCTCGCCAGTCAGTTCATGACGCTTACCAAAAATTCATCCCTTGCTGTCATGGTGGGGTACCCGGATCTCGTCAATGTTGGCACGACAGTGATGAATGTGACGGGGCAGGCATTGGAAGTCATTTGCATCATCATGGGTGTTTATCTCACGGTGAATATCATCATCGCGTTCATCATGAACCACTTTAATGCGCGTATCATGCGCGCCCCGCAGTAAGGAGGCCGTCATGCCGCAGATTCAAACAGTCGGCAATCCTGGCAGCTGGGTTATGAAGTTGCGTGAAAACTGCTTCTACTCGCCCGCTGCGAGCGTGCTTTCCGTTGTACTCGGTCTCATTATTTTGGCCGTTGTGGGCTATGTTTTCGATTGGGGCATCGCGAATGCCGTTTGGGATCCCAACCCTGCGGCTTGCCGTGAGGCTTCAGGGGCCTGTTGGGGTTTTGTAGCCGAAAAGTGGCGTCTCATTATTTTTGGCCGATTCCCCTATGAACTGCAGTGGCGTCCGGGGCTGGCAACTTTGATCATCGTCGGAATGTGACTTACCGTATTTTTGAAAAATGTGTAGATCAGATAGATCTCACCAATCTCACCATTTTCAAAATCTGTCAGAAGTCTTTTTGTAATACTCTTCGCATCATCATAGGACGGTTCTTCGATCATCTCTGAATAATCAGCGACAATATCATATCCTTTGTGTTTCAGAAGTTCCAATCCTTTTCCTCCAATTGCATAGATCCGGATATTCTCCTTCGTAAAGGTTTCGTTTTCAGTCACCATCTTCACTACATTGGAGTTATATCCACCTGCCAGTCCACGATTGGATGTTACAACAATGACTGCTTTCTTCTTCGAATCATCTGCTTTCAGATATGGATGATTGATATTCCCTGCCTTTGCAAGCAGAGAGGTCATTGTTGCATACATACAGTCAAAATACGGCTTTGATTCTTCTGCCCGGGTTCTTGCTTTCTGCAGCTTTACGGTAGAGACAAGTTTCATGGCTTTTGTAATCTGCTGCGTGCTCTGTACACTGGTACGGCGACGCTTGATATCTCTCATAGATGCCACTTTGTATCACCTACCTTGCCTGGA
>OGHK01002621.1_pt1 | contig 12069 bp, 7 predicted proteins | sample 1571411 | NCBI WGS metagenome assembly OGHK01 (sample SAMEA2582043, study PRJEB24529) | metagenome | biome: Human gut stool | place: China | collected 2011 | reverse complement strand
AACTCGCGACCCCGACCTTGGCAAGGTCGTGCTCTACCAACTGAGCTATTCCCGCGTACTACTTAATTTTGCTTTCGTAATTTTCGCATTTCTGCGTCGTTACGGGAGGCGCATTATACGAGAAATCTTTCCCTCTGCAACCCCCCAAAAAAGTTTTTTTTGCGTTTTTATCTCAAGTGCTGAAATTATCAGCAAGACGTTCAATTTAGCGTCAAAATCACGCCGCCGCAAGTGGATTCCGGCGCTTACGTGACCAGGAAAAATTTTACAGCTTGATAAAATGCTCGCGGTAGTAAGCCAGCTCCGCCACCGATTCACGGATATCATCCATCGCCTGATGCGTCCCCTGCTTGGTAAAACCATCCAGAATTTCCGGCTTCCAGCGGCGCGCCAGCTCTTTCAGGGTGCTGACATCGAGATAACGGTAGTGGAAGTAGGCTTCCAGCTCCGGCATGTATTTAAACAGGAAACGACGGTCCTGACCGATGCTGTTACCGCAAATCGGCGATTTTCCCGCAGGCACCCACTGTTTTAAAAATTCGAGCGTTGCCAGTTCAGCTTCCCGATCGCCCATCGTGCTCGCTTTCACGCGCTCTACCAGCCCGCTGGCGGTATGGGTGCGCACGTTCCAGTCATCCATCAGCGCCAGCTGTTCATCAGACTGGTGTACTGCAATGGTCGGCCCTTCTGCCAGAATATTCAGGTTGGCATCGGTCACCAGCGTGGCAATCTCAATAATGCGATCGCGCTCGGGATCCAGACCGGTCATCTCAAGATCGATCCAAATCAGGTTGTTTTCATTGGCACTCATGCTATTTTCCACCCATTCACAGTGACTATATTGATCCACAATTGCGTGTATCATAGATGTTTTGCCCATCAGGGGCGACCAGGAGTCTGTACGATTGAGTAAAAATAAACTCTCCAAAGGCCAGCAGCGCCGCGTGAACGCCAATCACCAGCGTCGTCTTAAAACGTCTAAGGAGAAGCCCGACTACGACGACAATCTGTTTGGCGAGCCTGATGAAGGTATCGTCATCAGCCGCTTTGGTATGCACGCTGATGTGGAATCCGCCGATGGCGACGTTCACCGCTGCAATATTCGCCGTACCATCCGTTCGCTGGTAACCGGCGACCGCGTAGTCTGGCGTCCGGGTAAACCGGCGGCGGAAGGCGTAAATGTCAAAGGGATCGTGGAAGCGGTGCATGAGCGTACCTCGGTGTTGACGCGTCCGGATTTCTACGACGGCGTAAAACCTATTGCCGCCAACATCGACCAGATTGTCATTGTCTCCGCCATTTTGCCGGAGCTGTCGCTCAATATTATCGACCGTTACCTGGTGGCCTGCGAAACCTTGCAGATTGAGCCGATTATTGTGCTCAACAAGATAGACCTGCTGGACGACGAAGGCATGGCGTTCGTCATCGAGCAGATGGATATCTACCGCAATATCGGTTATCGCGTATTGATGGTTTCCAGCCATACTCAGGATGGGCTAAAACCGCTGGAAGAGGCGTTGACCGGGCGCATCAGCATTTTTGCCGGGCAGTCTGGCGTCGGCAAATCCAGCCTGCTGAATGCGTTGCTGGGGCTGCAAAAAGAGATCCTGACCAACGATATCTCTGACAACTCGGGGCTCGGTCAGCACACCACGACCGCCGCTCGGCTGTATCACTTCCCGCACGGCGGTGATGTGATTGACTCCCCAGGAGTGCGTGAGTTCGGCCTCTGGCACCTGGAGCCGGAACAAATCACTCAGGGCTTTGTCGAATTCCATGACTATTTAGGTCTGTGTAAATATCGCGATTGCAAACACGATACCGATCCGGGCTGCGCTATCCGGGAAGCGGTTGAGGAAGGGAAAATCGCGGAAACCCGTTTCGAAAACTATCACCGTATTCTGGAAAGCATGGCGCAGGTAAAAACGCGTAAAAACTTTTCTGATACGGATGACTGACAATTAAGCTAACCGTCGTTAGAATCGTCCCCTTTTTTTCAGGATCCGGCATGTAGGCCGGATCAGGAACGACAAAACAATGGCCTGGAGGCTACCTTGTTAAATTCATTTAAACTTTCGCTACAGTACATTCTGCCGAAACTATGGCTTACTCGCCTGGCGGGTTGGGGCGCAAGCAAGCGGGCAGGATGGCTGACAAAACTGGTTATCGATCTGTTCGTTAAATACTACAAGGTCGACATGAAAGAGGCGCAAAAGCCGGACACCGCCAGCTACCGCACCTTTAACGAATTCTTTGTCCGTCCGCTGCGTGACGAAGTACGCCCAATCGATACCGATCCGAATGTACTGGTCATGCCTGCCGATGGCGTTATCAGCCAGTTGGGTAAAATCGAAGAAGATAAAATCCTGCAAGCCAAAGGCCACAACTACAGCCTCGAAGCCCTGCTGGCAGGCAACTATCTGATGGCGGACCTGTTCCGCAACGGTACGTTTGTGACCACTTACCTCTCCCCGCGTGACTACCACCGCGTACACATGCCGTGCAACGGTATTCTGCGTGAGATGATCTACGTGCCGGGCGATCTCTTCTCCGTTAACCATCTCACGGCTCAGAACGTGCCGAATCTGTTTGCCCGTAACGAACGCGTGATTTGCCTTTTCGATACCGAATTTGGCCCAATGGCGCAGATTCTGGTCGGAGCGACGATTGTTGGCAGCATTGAGACGGTCTGGGCGGGCACCATTACGCCGCCGCGCGAAGGTATCATCAAGCGCTGGACCTGGCCTGCCGGGGAAAACGACGGTTCTGTGGCACTGCTGAAAGGCCAGGAAATGGGTCGCTTTAAACTCGGTTCCACCGTTATCAACCTGTTTGCACCGGGTAAAGTGAATCTGGTTGAGCAACTGGAAAGCCTGTCTGTCACGAAAATTGGCCAGCCGCTGGCAGTATCTACCGAAACCTTTGTTACGCCAGACGCTGAACCTGCCCCGCTTCCTGCTGAAGAGATCGAAGCAGAACACGACGCCAGCCCATTGGTTGACGACAAAAAAGACCAGGTCTAATCCATCAAAGGAAACGCTGACGTGCGCCTGATTATCACTTTTCTGATGGCCTGGTGCCTCAGTTGGGGGGCGTACGCCGCGACGGCCCCCGATAGCAAACAAATCACTCAGGAACTGGAGCAGGCAAAAGCGGCGAAACCCGCACAGCCGGAAGTCGTAGAGGCGCTCCAGTCTGCCTTAAATGCGCTTGAGGAACGAAAAGGTTCCCTTGAGCGCATCAAACAATATCAGCAAGTTATCGATAATTATCCGAAACTCTCCGCTACTCTGCGCGCACAATTAAACAACATGCGTGACGAGCCGCGCAGCGTGTCGCCGGGAATGTCTACCGACGCGCTGAATCAGGAAATTCTCCAGGTCAGCAGCCAGTTGCTGGATAAAAGCCGTCAGGCCCAGCAAGAGCAGGAGCGCGCCCGCGAGATTGCCGATTCGCTGAATCAACTGCCGCAACAGCAAACCGACGCCCGCCGTCAGTTAAATGAGATCGAGCGCCGCCTGGGAACGCTTACCGGCAATACTCCGCTCAATCAGGCACAAAATTTCGCGTTGCAGTCTGACTCTGCACGTCTTAAGGCGCTCGTTGATGAACTGGAGCTGGCGCAGCTGTCTGCCAATAACCGCCAGGAATTAGCGCGCTTACGCTCAGAGCTGGCGGAAAAAGAGAGCCAGCAACTGGATGCGTATTTGCAGGCCTTGCGTAATCAATTAAACAGCCAACGTCAGCTTGAGGCGGAGCGGGCGCTGGAAAGTACCGAATTGCTGGCAGAAAACAGCGCCGATTTGCCGAAAGATATCGTCGCGCAATTCAAAATTAACCGCGAACTATCGGCGGCTTTGAATCAACAGGCGCAGCGGATGGATCTCGTTGCCTCGCAACAGCGTCAGGCTGCCAGCCAGACGTTACAGGTCCGGCAGGCGTTGAATACGCTGCGTGAACAGTCGCAATGGCTGGGATCGTCCAATCTGCTCGGCGAAGCGCTGCGGGCGCAGGTGGCACGGCTGCCGGAAATGCCGAAACCACAACAGCTTGATACCGAAATGGCGCAGTTGCGTGTGCAACGGTTACGTTATGAGGATCTGCTTAATAAACAGCCGCTGCTACGGCAAATTCATCAGGCCGACGGTCAGCCGCTGACTGCCGAGCAAAACCGTATTCTGGAAGCACAACTGCGCACTCAGCGTGAGTTGCTGAACTCATTGTTGCAGGGTGGCGACACGCTACTATTGGAACTGACCAAGCTGAAAGTCTCCAACGGGCAACTGGAGGATGCGCTGAAAGAGGTGAACGAAGCAACGCACCGCTATCTGTTCTGGACCTCTGACGTGCGCCCGATGACCATCGCCTGGCCGCTGGAAATCGCCCAGGATCTGCGTCGTCTCATTTCGCTGGACACCTTCAGTCAGTTGGGCAAAGCCAGTGTGATGATGCTGACCAGCAAAGAGACAATTTTGCCGCTGTTTGGCGCGTTGATTCTGGTCGGTTGCAGTATTTACTCGCGCCGCTATTTCACCCGTTTTCTTGAACGTTCGGCGGCGAAAGTTGGCAAAGTGACTCAGGATCACTTCTGGCTGACGTTGCGCACTCTTTTCTGGTCGATTCTCGTCGCGTCACCGTTACCGGTGCTGTGGATGACGCTGGGTTACGGCTTGCGCGAGGCGTGGCCTTATCCGCTGGCGGTCGCGATTGGCGATGGTGTAACGGCCACCGTGCCGCTGCTGTGGGTAGTGATGATTTGCGCCACCTTTGCCCGCCCGAACGGCTTGTTTATCGCTCATTTTGGCTGGCCGCGCGAACGTGTTTCCCGTGGGATGCGCTACTACCTGATGAGCATCGGGCTTATTGTGCCGCTGATTATGGCGCTGATGATGTTCGATAACCTCGACGACCGTGAATTCTCCGGTTCGCTGGGACGGCTTTGCTTTATCCTCATTTGCGGTGCGCTGGCGGTGGTCACCCTCAGCCTGAAAAAGGCCGGGATTCCGCTGTATCTCAACAAAGAGGGCAGCGGCGACAACATTACCAACCATATGCTGTGGAACATGATGATTGGCGCGCCGTTGGTTGCCATTCTGGCGTCGGCGGTGGGTTATCTGGCAACGGCACAGGCGCTGTTAGCGAGGCTTGAAACCTCGGTTGCCATCTGGTTCCTGCTACTGGTGGTTTATCACGTTATCCGCCGCTGGATGCTGATCCAGCGCCGCAGGCTGGCGTTTGATCGGGCGAAGCATCGCCGGGCAGAGATGTTAGCGCAACGTGCGCGTGGCGAAGAGGAAGCGCATCATCACAGTAGCCCGGAAGGAGCAATTGAAGTCGATGAAAGCGAAGTCGATCTCGATGCCATCAGTGCGCAATCCTTGCGGCTGGTGCGCTCAATTTTGATGTTGATCGCCCTGCTTTCTGTCATTGTGCTGTGGTCAGAAATCCATTCCGCTTTCGGCTTCCTCGAAAATATTTCGCTGTGGGATGTCACCTCCACGGTACAGGGCGTAGAAAGTCTGGAGCCAATTACCCTCGGTGCGGTGCTGATTGCCATTCTGGTGTTTATCATCACCACGCAGCTGGTGCGCAACTTGCCCGCGCTGCTGGAACTGGCGATTTTGCAGCACCTGGATTTAACGCCGGGTACGGGTTACGCCATCACCACCATCACCAAATATCTGCTGATGCTGATTGGCGGGCTGGTCGGCTTCTCAATGATTGGTATTGAGTGGTCGAAATTGCAGTGGCTGGTTGCCGCGCTCGGTGTTGGTCTCGGTTTTGGTTTGCAGGAAATTTTCGCCAACTTTATCTCTGGTCTGATTATCCTGTTCGAAAAACCGATTCGCATTGGCGATACGGTGACAATTCGCGATCTCACCGGTAGCGTGACGAAAATTAACACCCGCGCCACCACCATCAGCGACTGGGACCGTAAAGAGATAATCGTGCCGAACAAGGCGTTTATTACCGAGCAGTTTATCAACTGGTCGCTCTCTGACTCGGTCACGCGCGTGGTGTTGACGATACCGGCCCCTGCCGATGCCAATAGCGAAGAAGTGACGGAAATCCTGCTCACCGCAGCGCGTCGCTGCTCGCTGGTGATCGACAACCCGGCACCGGAAGTCTTCCTGGTGGATCTGCAACAGGGGATTCAGATTTTCGAGCTGCGTATTTACGCCGCTGAGATGGGTCACCGTATGCCGCTACGCCATGAGATCCACCAGCTGATTCTGGCTGGCTTCCATGCCCACGGTATCGATATGCCATTCCCGCCCTTCCAGATGCGTCTGGAAAGCCTCAACGGTAAACAAACGGGGAGAACGCTGACGTCTGCGGGCAAAGGTCGTCAGGCGGGAAGTTTGTAAGTTTGTGTGCCGGATGAACCAATCCGGCTCACAAACAAAACTGATAGCGCAGAAAAAACTGCCACAGCCAGTAGCCGAAAATAGCCAGCGCGGTGGCGTACATAAACCAGCCGCGTTTTTTTCGCCACAAAGCGAACCAGAGAAAAGGGAAAAAGAGCGGTAACGTCATTATCACACCAACATCACGGGTATCGTCTTCTTCGAGATACATCAACACATCGCAGACGTTGTTAATCCCGCGTCCATCAATCATCCACTCTTTGTCCAGCGCGGAAGTGATGGTTATCCAGAGGAACGCCACAATAAACCAGATGCAGCATAAGACAAACATGCGCGCACTCATAAGGTAACCGGTCGCTTAATTTCGCTATAGCGCATACGAAACAAATCGCCGTATCCCACTAATTCCCCGCGAAAAACCAGACATCGGATAAGATAAGCGCAATAAATATCCGGCAGGTTTCCCCACCGTTTACCATCGCGATCTTTGAGGGTGTTAATGGTGCTACCCACCACCATCGCCACTTTACGGGTGTGGCAGGCATCGACAAAAGAGAGAATCGTCTGCTCTATTTCCGCTACATCCCCGGCAGAAAATTGCAGCGCCCTGATTTCATCTTCGGTTATTGCCGGGTCCCGGCTGGTGTCATCCATAACATTTCCTGTCTTTACGCCCTATCGTCAGGTAGACGATAGGGCATCGGGTTATTCCACCGCCCACTGCGGATTTTTTGCCACTCTGCTGCAATAGTTCTGGTAAATCGCCATCGCTAACAGCGAGAAGAAGACAGGGCCGCCAATCATCCACAATGTGCTGTCCCAGTCTCCGGCTTCAACCACAGGTTGAATGATGGTGAAGACGTTCGCAAATGTCACCACCAGTACGACAACCACTGTCGCAATCATTGCCGACAAATGCGTTTTGAAAATCACAAACGGTCTGTCGAGATCCTGACGTGCTTTAAAGAACGGGAAAGCCAGCGCGAGGAACAGGTAAGGAAGCGTCATAGACACGTTCGCCATCAGCGTCAGCTTGTTAAAGAACGCCGATGCGGTACCGCCACCAAACGAAACCAGCAGGATGAAGACAGTAACCAACCCGCACTGCATCCACATGGCGATAGACGGCATCCCCATCGCATTCAGGCGCGTCATCGGTTCCGGCCACAATGCTTTCGGCGTCCCCTGGATGATGGCTTTCAACGGTGAATAGCAAAGCGTAAAGAACGCACCGGTATAGGCGAGGAACATCGAAAGTCCAGTAATACGCGCAAACCATACGCCCAGCGACAATGACGCTTCAGGTGACAAATGCAGTGCATTACCCAGCGTCATCCCAAGGCTCTTCATCAGCACATAGGTAATATTGCCGAGGTTAACGGAACCATTACTTAATACCTGCTGCCAGTTTGTGCTGACGCCCCATAAAAATATTGCCAGCGAATAACCGATTGAAATAACAATAGCGGCAAAAACAATACCTTTGGCAAAGTTCTTTTCTGGATTTTCCGTTTTATCGACCAGACCACCAACCGCTTCAATTCCGCCATAGGCAAAAATGGCAAATACCACAAACGATAGCATTGCCAGACCGGACTGATAACCCGGGTTCGGTGATGCAAGGAAATTAATATCCTGCGCGAAATGCCCACCATTTAATAACAAAATAGTAATGCTTACTAACAGCAATACTAAATTCAGACACATTACTGCAATACCGCCCACCGCAGTAATGCGGGCAATTTTATTAATCCCCTTAGAAGCAACGACGGTGACCAGAATCATCCATGCCACTGCCAGCAGACCAACCACCTGCGTAGGCTCCAGTCCGGCAATACGCCAGTGCTGGGTCATGTCGCTACCATAGAGGAATGTTGAGAACGGTACCCAAACTTTCGCGGAGGTACTCACCATCCAGATGATATAAGAGGAAAACCACATAAACGTACCAATGAAGGCAAAACGTGGTCCGACACTATTATTCATCCAGGAATAGATACCGCCTTCTTCTTTGCGATAAGCAGCTCCCATTTCAGCCATCATTAAGGCGAATGGAATAAAGAATAACAATGCAGAAAATATATAAAAGGGAATCGCACTATAACCCATTAAGTAATAAGCCGATGGGCTATTGGCAAATCCAAATACGGAAGTAAAGATCATCAATATGAGTCCTATCAGACTCATCTTTTTTATCGTGTGAGGCATGAAACCATCCTTCATTTCAGCGCGTGTATAACACGTGCCCACTGAACTGCACTGCGCAACATTGAGCAGGCAGCGTAAAAACCAATACAGAATTGATACCTGGATGATATCAAATATCCAGTCTTAAATTGTGGCCTTTAACGGAAAAATGAAAACATATGCTACAGAATGGCGCTTATCACGCCATTCTTCGCTGTTAATTCAGTAATTTTTCAGAATTATGCCCGGTCAACGCTAAAGGCGATGACTTCAGCCAGTGTCTCCGCGCCCAGCGCCAACATCACCAGACGATCAACACCTAATGCCACGCCGGAACAGTCAGGCATACCGACTTTCAAGGCTTCAATCAGATTCTGGTCAATGGGGTGCTGCGGCAAACCGCGCGCCGCGCGCTTACGGTTATCTTGTTCAAAGCGTTGTTGCTGCTCACGGGCATCCGTCAATTCATGGAAACCATTCGCCAGCTCAATACCTTTATAATAAACCTCAAAGCGTTCAGCGACCCGATGATCTTCGGTACTGATTTGCGCCAGTGATGCCTGGCTGGCTGGAAAGTGGTACACAAAGGTCGGTTTTTCTTTGCCAATATTTGGCTCTACGCCAAAGGTAAACAGCAATTGTAGCAGCGTGTCGCGGTCTTCTTCGGTATCAGCAACATTGCTCAAATCCAGTTTCGCTGCGACTTCCCGCAGTTGCGTTTTGTCGGCAGAGAGCGGGTCAATTTCCAGATAACGCAAGAAAGCTTGTTGATAAGAAAGGCTTTCTGCTGCCGGGCAGTCCAGCACCTGTTGTAAGAGATCGTCCACCTCGTTCATCAACCGGTACATATCATAGTGCGGTCGATACCACTCCAGCATAGTGAACTCAGGGTTGTGATAACGCCCCATCTCTTCATTACGGAAGCTGCGGCACAGCTGGAATACCGGCCCACAACCGGCAACCAGCAGGCGTTTCATATGGTATTCCGGGCTGGTCATTAACCAGAGATTCATCCCCTGCGAATGCCCGGGGCCAACGAAACGTGTCTCAAACGGGACCAAATGAATATCGGTTACCGTCGCCTGGCTCATACAAGGCGTCTCCACCTCCAGCACTCCACGATCGGCAAAGAAACGACGGATCTCCGCCATAATCGCCGCGCGTTTTAATAAGTTAGGAATGGATGCGCTCGGCTGCCAGGATGCCGTTTCGCTCATAGTTAAATCTCCAGTTTTTGACAAGGGCACGAAGTCTACTCGCAACGCGACGGCGAGACAAATTTTACGCAGGAATCAAACAGCGGTGGGCAGTGACTAAAAAAAGCACGATCTGATGGTTTAGTAATTAAATTAATCATCTTCAGTGATAATTTAGCCCTCTTGCGCACTAAAAAAATCGATCTCGTCAAATTTCAGACTTATCCATCAGACTATACTGTTGTACCTATAAAGGAGCAGTGGAATAGCGTTCGCAGACCGTAACTTTCAGGCACTTACCCTGAAGTACGGGGCTGTGGGATAAAAACAATCTGGAGGAATGTCGTGCAAACCTTTCAAGCCGATCTTGCCATTGTAGGCGCCGGTGGCGCGGGATTACGTGCTGCAATTGCTGCCGCGCAGGCAAATCCAAATGCAAAAATCGCACTAATCTCAAAAGTATACCCGATGCGTAGCCATACCGTTGCTGCAGAAGGGGGCTCCGCCGCTGTCGCGCAGGATCATGACAGCTTCGAATATCACTTTCACGATACAGTAGCGGGTGGCGACTGGTTGTGTGAGCAGGATGTCGTGGATTATTTCGTCCACCACTGCCCAACCGAAATGACCCAACTGGAACTGTGGGGGTGCCCATGGAGCCGTCGCCCGGATGGTAGCGTCAACGTACGTCGCTTCGGCGGCATGAAAATCGAGCGTACCTGGTTCGCCGCCGATAAGACCGGCTTCCATATGCTGCACACGCTGTTCCAGACCTCTCTGCAATTCCCGCAGATCCAGCGTTTTGACGAACATTTCGTGCTGGATATTCTGGTTGATGATGGTCATGTTCGCGGCCTGGTAGCAATGAACATGATGGAAGGCACGCTGGTGCAGATCCGTGCTAACGCGGTCGTTATGGCTACCGGCGGTGCGGGTCGCGTTTATCGTTACAACACCAACGGCGGCATCGTTACCGGTGACGGTATGGGTATGGCGCTAAGCCACGGCGTTCCGCTGCGTGACATGGAATTCGTTCAGTATCACCCAACCGGTCTGCCAGGTTCCGGTATCCTGATGACCGAAGGCTGCCGTGGTGAAGGCGGTATTCTGGTCAACAAAAATGGCTACCGTTATCTGCAAGATTACGGCATGGGCCCGGAAACTCCGCTGGGCGAGCCGAAAAACAAATATATGGAACTGGGTCCACGCGACAAAGTTTCTCAGGCCTTCTGGCACGAATGGCGTAAAGGCAACACCATCTCCACGCCGCGTGGTGATGTGGTTTATCTCGACCTGCGTCACCTCGGCGAGAAAAAACTGCATGAACGTCTGCCGTTCATCTGCGAACTGGCGAAAGCGTACGTTGGCGTCGATCCGGTTAAAGAACCGATTCCGGTACGTCCGACCGCACACTACACCATGGGCGGTATCGAAACCGATCAGAACTGTGAAACCCGCATTAAAGGTCTGTTCGCCGTGGGTGAATGTTCCTCTGTTGGTCTGCACGGTGCAAACCGTCTGGGCTCCAACTCCCTGGCGGAACTGGTGGTCTTCGGCCGTCTGGCCGGTGAACAAGCGACAGAGCGTGCAGCAACTGCCGGTAATGGCAACGAAGCGGCAATTGAAGCGCAGGCAGCTGGCGTTGAACAACGTCTGAAAGATCTGGTTAACCAGGATGGCGGCGAAAACTGGGCGAAGATCCGCGACGAAATGGGCCTGGCAATGGAAGAAGGTTGCGGTATCTACCGTACGCCGGAACTGATGCAGAAAACCATCGACAAGCTGGCAGAGCTGCAGGAACGCTTCAAGCGCGTGCGCATCACCGACACTTCCAGCGTGTTCAACACCGACCTGCTCTACACCATTGAACTGGGCCACGGTCTGAACGTTGCTGAATGTATGGCGCACTCCGCAATGGCACGTAAAGAGTCCCGCGGCGCACACCAGCGTCTGGACGAAGGTTGCACCGAGCGTGACGACGTCAACTTCCTCAAACACACCCTCGCCTTCCGCGATGCTGATGGCACGACTCGCCTGGAGTACAGCGACGTGAAGATTACTACGCTGCCGCCAGCTAAACGCGTTTACGGTGGCGAAGCGGATGCAGCCGATAAGGCGGAAGCAGCCAATAAGAAGGAGAAGGCGAATGGCTGAGATGAAAAACCTGAAAATTGAGGTGGTGCGCTATAACCCGGAAGTCGATACCGCACCGCATAGCGCATTCTATGAAGTGCCTTATGACGCAACTACCTCATTACTGGATGCGCTGGGCTACATCAAAGACAACCTGGCACCGGACCTGAGCTACCGCTGGTCCT
>OGHK01002608.1_pt1 | contig 12151 bp, 8 predicted proteins | sample 1571411 | NCBI WGS metagenome assembly OGHK01 (sample SAMEA2582043, study PRJEB24529) | metagenome | biome: Human gut stool | place: China | collected 2011 | reverse complement strand
TTACATTTTCCAAAAAGTTCTTCTGTTGTACCTTTACGAACTTCACTTTCAGTTTCTCTTGTTTTGTAAATTCCAGATACTTATTGATACCTTGCAGCCGAAGGTTCACCGTCTGTGGCTTAAAGTTCTCCACCAAGTACCCCTTATATGCCAAGAGGTTCTTCTTGTTTACTTCTCCATAATGATTGAGGAAATACTGTACCGTCCACACATACGATGTAACGGTGTTCTTGGCGAGATTAGTCTTTGCCAAATGATTTTTGAATTTTGTTACCATACTACATTGATTTATAATGAATACAGTAACAATATAAGAGAATATATCGAACATGATAAGAAGTTGCCTGAAGGATGGGCTATGTGCAGGCTTGAATAAGTTGTAGATTATGAACAACCTACTGCTTATATTATAAATTCAACGGCTTATGATGATTCCTACTCAATACCAGTCTTAACAGCAGGTAAGTCTTTTATAATTGGTTATACCAATGAAGCGACAGGGATATGCTCAAATCTTCCTTGTATAATCTTTGATGATTTTACAACAGATTCAAAACTAGTTGTTTTTCCTTTCAAGGTAAAATCATCAGTAATGAAGATTCTAAAAATGCACAGTGATATTGAGATTGATTATGTGGCAATGTTTATGAGTGTCACATATCAATCTGGTTACACTCATAAACGATATTGGATTTCTGAATACTCAAAATAAGAGATACCTATACCACCGAAGGCAGAACAAAAACGGATTGTTTATACAGCCCGTAATATTTCATTCATCGTATCAAGCACCATATCTATTTTAGCCACAATTCGTTCTTGCTCTTTATATGGCGGTATGGGTATTAAAACATTACCAATAGATGTTTTTGTTAAACTGGGCATAGCCGTACTTTTATCTAATTTGCTAAAATCAAATGATAAGCAGAAATAATACAGATATTTATCAAGTATAGCATCATTAGCCTTCAAGCCAAAAGCTGTATCAACGTTCCAAAAATGTTCCTCTACGAATATAGGATTATTAATTGTACCTTTTCTTCCAATTATTGTAGAACCTGCGATGCAAAGATACTGATTAGCTCTGCCTATAACACCGCCACTACCATAAATTGGATATATACCGTTAAGTGTTTCAACATTTTTTTGAGACTTCCCATTCGTTATACTTGTAATCTGTTTCATTTTACAAATAGCCCATCCTTCAGGCAACTGTGTATAATGCCCGTTATCACAAGTGACTTCTGCCTTTGGATTGATGCGTTTGAGCAATTCAGAGGCAGGTTCGTCATTCGGGTCTTGCGGTACAAGTTTGCCATGAATGGCAAGGTCAAGAATCTTACTCTTGGCTTGCTTAATGGTGGTTTGCAAGTCATCTTTACCTCTTTCTATGATGTCAATCAAAGAGAACCAATGCTCAATTTCTTTCAAGATTCTTTGCTGTTCACTAATTGGTGGTAAAGGAATGTGGAAACCCTTCAATACATCAAATGGAGGAATGTTTTTAATAGCAGTACCCTTACTTTCCTTATATGCTTCTTCCTTAAGAATAAAGTCAAAGTAAAGAAGGTAAAACTGTTCTATCTCTCGGCTATAAAGTCTGATAAGCATTAAGGCTTGATTGATTATTCCTTCTTGACTATTCTGAGGCAATACATACGTTTCTCCAATAGTACCTGCACAACTTACGATAATATCATATGGTTGTATAGCAAATCCAATTAGTGAATCATATTTTTCTTTCGTTATAAAATATGAGCCAAGGGTATTATCCTTTTGTATGGCATTCTTTTGTTCATATACTTTGTATGTATCATTACTTTTGGGAACAAACATAGCTTTAGTTAGACTACTTCCGAATGGGCCTTTTTTGTAAAAAGCCAAATCTCCCAATGTACACCATACCCACGAACCTGGCACCTCAAATGGCACCTGCTCATAATGGGGCGTATCAGAAGCCTTTGTAGACTTTTTGCTCTTTTTAATTTTACCCTCTTTTATCAGTCGCTCCTTTTCTGCCTTGATACGTTCAAGGAGAACAGATGCAGGCTCATCATTCGGGTCTTGAGGGACGAGTTTACCATGAATGGCAAGGTCGAGTATCTTTTGACGTAATTTCTTAGTATCCATACCAGTTAATCTATTTGTCCAATTTTTGGTTGGACAGTTTGTGCAGTTCTTGGCTGCACAATTAGTTTTTGTTTATTTGTTTCTCTTCTTCACTCTCTTCAAACTCTTCAATCCACTCCTTTACCTTGGCCTGCAATAGAGCTTTGTTAGGGAGATAGAGCTGATATGCCGAGGCGTATATATTGGCATCTTTGGGTAAGGTAAGTTCCACAAGTGCATCGTTTTTCTCCTTACACAGCAGGATGCCAATTGTCGGCTTTTCAAAATCTTGTTTGACGTGGCGATCGTAATAATTGACATACATCTGCATCTGTCCTAAGTCTTGATGGGTAAGTCTCTCTATCTTCAAGTCTATAAGCACATAACATTGTAGCAAGCGATTGTAGAACACTAAGTCAACATAGAAATGTTGTTCATCAAATGTAAATCTCTTTTGACGAGCCTCAAAAAGAAATCCCTTGCCAAGTTCCAATAGGAATTGCTGCATCTTGCTGATAATGGCATTCTCTAGTTTAGTTTCCGAGTATACAGCATCAGGCTTTAGACCAAGAAACTCTAATGTAATGGGGTTCTTGATAATGTCAGATGGCTTTTCAAGGGTTTGTCCCTCCTGTGCCAACCGCATCACCTCGTCTTTGTTACGTGAGAGCGCAAGACGTTCGTAAAGCGAAGATGCCACTTGCCGGCTGAGTTGTCGCACACTCCAATCTTGTTGTCGGCACTCAATTTCATAGAATCTTCGAGCCATTGGGTCTGTTATACGCATCAATATTAGATAGTGTGACCACGAAAGAGTAAATGATTCTTCTGAAAAGGCTAAACAGTGTTTGTCCTTTTTATCCTGCACTAAATCTTGATCGTATTTCCTTTCCTCATTTTGCAACCTAAGTTTGCTGTTTTCAATTGGCTCGACAGTGTTTAGCCTTTTCGCATAAACTAAATAGAACTGTTTGATGTTTTTTAAAGTTGAATATCCCCAACCGTCTCCTAATCTGTCAGTCAGACGTTTAGAGAGTTCTTTCAGTACAGTCTTTCCGTATTCAGCTCTAATCTCTCCCTTTTGTTCATATTCTACTATATATTGGCCAATATGGAATTTTGTATAGACTTCAGCGATATTGACTGTTGTCGCCACACGTTTCCTTGCCTGAGTGATAAGGTCAACAACTTTTTGAAACAAGTTGTTTATTTCTTGATTGTTTGTGATGATGTCTTTGCCCATAAAATTTAGTCCTCCTCTATATTTGCCAATAACTTTTGCAGCTCTGCCACGGCATTGCTGATAGTATCGCTTTTCTCCTTTATCTCATCCATTAGTTCCGATAATGAGCGGTCGTCCACTTCGCCACCTTGACGAATCCAAGTGATGTCGAGACTGGTTTTGTCGCGAGCCAATAGTTCGTCCACAGCATATTTGCGCCAACGCCCTTGTGGATTATTCTCGGCATCGTATGTTTCTTTTCGTTCGGCTAAGTTACCGGAATTGTAGCAGGAAACGAAATCATCCAAGTGATGTCGTTCCAATTTATTGGTTGCCAAAGTGTGCTTCACATCGGTACGATAGTCATAGAACCAAACCTCTTTAGTGGGTTGCCCCTTTGTAAAGAACAATACGTTGGCTTTCACTCCCTGAGCATAGAAAATACCGGTGGGTAGGCGCAGGATGGTGTGAAGATTGAAATCCTGTAACAAGCGTTTGCGGATAGTTTCACCTGCTCCGGCTTCAAAAAGAACATTATCGGGTAATACCACCGCAGCACGTCCTCCTGTTTTGAGCATCAGCATCATGTGCTGGAGGAAATTCAACTGGTTATTCTTTGTCTCGACATAGAAATCGGGACGGTTAATATCTACCGAACCTGCCGGACGAGTGCCGAAAGGAGGGTTGGCAAGAATCACATCAACAAGCGTGGAAGGCTCTTTCTCCAAAGAATCCTCGCATACAATCGGGCTTCGGTCTGTACCGACACCATGCAGATAGAGGTTCATGGAAGCAAGCGTTACAACTAATGGTGTATTGTCTACTCCATGCAAAGCTTTGTTACGCAGAAAGTCACGCTTTTCCTTGTTGGCGGATTGATCTTTCATATAGTCGTATGCCGTCAGCAGGAAACCTCCAGTACCACAAGCCGGATCACAAACCGTTTCGCCCATTTGTGGAGCGATGCAATCTACCATTGCCTTAATCAATGGACGAGGCGTAAAGTATTGCCCGGCTCCGCTCTTCTTATCCTGACCATTCTTCTCCAAAATGCTTTCATAGATAGCACCCTTTACATCTCCATCCATGATGAGCCACTGCTCTTCATCAATCATCGAGATAACCTTTTTGAGATAAACGGGCTTGTCAATCTTGTTTTGGGCTTTGGTATAAATTGTGCCAATTAGGTTTTCTTGTTCGCTGAGCTGCTTTAGCGTATCTTCATACTGCTTGACCAGATCCAATCCGTCAAGAGAGATTAAGTCCATCCACTGATAACCGGTGGGTATAGCTGATTCCTCTCCAAACATTTCTACATTCTCGGCATCCATCTTCAAAAACAGAAGATAGGTCAGTTGGGTGATATAGTCGGTGAAGCCGATGCCTTGTCCGGCAAGGGTTGTTGCCAAATTCCAAACCTTTTTTGTGAGCGACTGCTCTGTTGCGTTATTTGTTGCCATTATATTATGCTGATTTTCTTAAAACTACAAATGTGTAAAGTGAGTGCAAAGCCTCGTCTGCCTTCTGCATATTACCAAAGGCTCGTATCATTTGAGCCGCTTGGGTTGCATCGTCCTCTCGGATGTCTCTAATAGTGCAAGCTCCATTGGATGCAATATAATCTACAATGCGGCTGATTACTTCTCGCTGTTTGTCTGTTATGTTACGTTGCGTTTGTCCCAGCCACAAGTTGAAGTATTGCTTGGAGGTGGTAACCACGCTATCCAATTTTTCAATCTGATGGTAAGCGAAACGAACCAACTGTATGATATTGGTCAGGGCATCACTTTCTTCCTTTGTTGTGGAACGTCTTACAACCGCTGGATTGACTATGGCATAGGAGTTCCAAAGTTGTTTGGACGTAAAATGGTTATTCGCCATTTTGAGTTTATTCTCCAAGTCCTTCAACATTGAATAAGTGATTGGCTCTCCTTCATTATTATATATAATGCGTAAAGCTTCTATCTCGTCACTATGTTCTTTGCAGAACTCCTCGAATGCCTCCGTCGTACTTTTTGCTTCTTCTACGGAGAAACCTTTTGAGATAAGCGTGTCCTCGCCCGGCATCAATGTATTGACAAATCCGGCAGCAAGGATAAGCAAATATCTTCTGGCATCCGCATGATTTGCAAGTGGAGAAACCAATCCTTTGCGTTCGCTATTGGGTTCATTTGCATTTATAAAAGGAGGAAGTGTGTCGTTTTCAAGCGCAGTGTAGATTCTTGCCGACAATTCCTTCATATCACCGTGAGCCAAGTTCTCAAACTCTTTTCGTTGAGAATTATCAGCTCTGTTATAGATTCGGGCAAGTGTTGCTGCAAGCCGTTTCAGATATTCATCGGGGATATAACCATGACTAATCCGTTCCAATAATTCTTTGAGGGTAATGGTCTTTGTCGTAGGCTCATCAGTTGCTGTAGGGACAGTCTTTTCGTGTTCTGTAACACCCACAGCATCCACCAAGTAAAAGCAATCCTTGCTAAAGGCATTTGGAGTAACATTGCGTAGCTGCTCATCTCCGATGGTACGCACGCCACGACCTTTCATCTGAACATAAAGAGATTGGGACTCTACATCACGCATAAACATCACCACCTCCAGCGGTTTTACGTCCGTACCTGTTGCAACCAATGTGCAAGTCACGGCAATACGGAAATCCTTATCGTTTCGGAATTGTCGTATCAGTTCATTGCTATCTCCTGCCGAATAAGTGATTTTCTGAACGAAACGGTCATCAGTACGTCCAAACACTTCTTTCGCTATCTGCACTATGTTGGTGGCATGGGCTTCGTTGAGAGCAAATATCAAAGTCTTGGGCAGATAGTCCATATTTGGTTCACGCTGTGGGTCGTTGAACATCTCGGTATAGACCGCATCACGATAAGTGGAGAGTATTAGTTTGATTTGTGCCGGGTTGATAATGCTTCGGTTCAGTTCTTTATTGGTGTAGGTCTTTGTCTCTTTGTTGCTGATTGTTTTTATCTCTCCTGTATAGCGAGTCTCCTCTTTTACTTTTTCTCCTTCCAATATAGCTCCACCGTTTTCGGTAGCTTCTGTCTTGATGCGATATACACGGCAATCCACATTTACACCGTCCACAATACTCTTTTCCAAAGTATAGTTGACGATACGATTGTTATTGAAGAATGCTATTGTTTCTGGAATAGGGGTTGCCGTCAGTCCCACTAGTTTTGCCGTGTCAAAGTATTCGAGTACCTTGCGCCAGTTTCCATAGATAGAGCGGTGGCACTCATCTATGATAATCATGTCAAAGTAATCGTGGGGCAAATTCGGATTATCAGGCAAGGCGACTTCTTCCGTTAGTTCGTTGTCGTCATCATCATCCGTATCTTCTATGGCTTCTCCTTTCAAGAAAGAGAAAAGGCGTTGTATGGTTGATATAACTACATTGCTATCAGCAGGAATGGAAGCAGAACGAAGACGGTTGACAGTGAATATTGTGTTGAAAGCATCACCGTTTTCAGTCAATCGGAATGTGCCAAACTCTCCTTCAGCTTGTTTTCCAAGATTGTTCCTATCCACAAGGAACAAGATTCTGCGCATAGGAGTGTATGACAACATACGATATGCAGCAAGGCAAGCCGTATATGTTTTACCTGCACCTGTGGCAAGAACCATCAATGCACGATTTTGACCTGTGCGAAAACTTTTCTCCAGTTCTGTAACGGCTTCATATTGGCAATTACGCAACCCTTTTTTGCGCAGAGTAGGTAGTCCGGCAAAATAATCATTTATTCCCAACTTCTTAACCAGTTCGTGCGGTGTGGGTATAGTCATTATTTGGATGAAACAAGCATCCTTTTCGCGAAAATCACAGAAATATAATTCCTTGCCGTTGGAGGTAAAGATAAAGGGTAATGGCTTCTGATACGTTTGGTAGATATTGGGTACACTTTTAGCATATAGTGCAGCTTGCTCACACACTTTTGCCGAGAAAGCGTCCGTTTCTTCACGCTTGGCTTCAAGCACACCAACAGCCTTTCCATTTATAAAAAGGAAATAATCGGCTTCAAGATTACCTTTTAGCAATCCTTCCCTTATGGCTACAGCCGTACAAGTCGGTTCATATTCTTCTCGGTTTATAACTTTCCAACCGGCTTCGGTCAGCCATTGGTCAATTTTAATTCGAGCTTTTTCTTCCGGTGTCATATATTCCTATATTTTTATATTATCAGAAGTTGTAGTGTAAAAATAATTGATAACGACAAACGCTATTGACGTTCGTTTTTGTCCGTTATCAATTCTTTTAAATCCACTTGAAGTATTTCCGCAATCTGCTGTAACGTATCCAAATTGGGCTGGATTCTATTACAAGCATAGGCATTAACCATGCTAAAACTTTTGTCAAGTTGTTTGGCTAGCCATGTCTGCGAGATACCTTTGTCTGTCAAGACTGCCTTTATTCTATTTAGCTTCATTCTTAGATGTAATTTTATTCTGCAAATATAGTGAATTATATTCAATAGTCTGGGTCCTTTTTCGTATTTTTGTAAGTGTCAAAAGAATCTCTAAGCGTATGATGGATAACTTTAAGGAGAAATACGACACACTTGTCAGAAAATACGACAGCCTTCTTGCGGAAAACGAAGAATTGAAATCAATCCTTCGGCAATACGGCATTGCCTATTCTACTACAAACAGAATGGATGAGGAATCAGTATTCTCTTCTATCTCATTTCCTCCTGTATATTTCTCTCTTGATGAGAAAATAGAATTATTCCATAGCTTTTTCAAAGGAAGGGATGATGTATTTGCACGACGATGGTTCAGCAAAACCACAGAAAAAGGTGGCTATCAACCAGTCTGTATCAACGAATGGCGTAGAGGAATATGCGACAAGAAAAAACATAAATGTACGGAATGTCCCAACCGTAATTTTGCGTCATTGACAAACCAAGACATATATCGTCATTTGGAAGGTAAAGACGAAAACGGATGTGATGTTATCGGCCTGTATGTCATCACTCCGGATAATAAATGCTCTTTTCTGTGCGCTGATTTTGATGACAAAAACTGCACTCACGGATATAAGGATGATGTGTTGGCATTCGTTTCTGTTTGTCGAGATTGGAATGTCCCATGTAGCATTGAGCGTTCAAGGTCTGGAAATGGAGCACATGTATGGGTCTTCTTCACTGATGCGATTCCAGCTATTAAAGTGAGACGGTTTGGTAATATCATTCTTACGGAAGCTATGAAGCGGAATGGAAGAATTTCTTTTGATTCATACGACCGTTTCTTTCCAAACCAAGATAGAATACCGGAAGGAGGATTTGGAAATCTAATAGCACTACCATTACAAGGTGGAGCAAGAAAAGTGGGAAACAGCGTTTTTGTTGATGATAAATTTCTTCCATTCAAAGACCAATGGGCATATTTGTACAATGTCAAGAGAATTGACGAATGTGTCGTGGATAGATTGTTGGTTGAACATCAACAAGAGGATTTTGGAGCATTAGCCACATCTTCGGAAGCAAAGCCTTGGGAAATACCTATTGTACAAGAAGTCGCACGGACAGACTTTGATAGTAAACTTAAAATCAACAAATCCGACAATATTTATATCCCATTAAGTTCAATTTCCAGCAAGGTGATTAATCAGTTGAAGCGATTTGCCGCCTTCAAGAATCCTGATTTTTACAGTAAGCAGGCAATGCGTATTTCAACATATAACATTCCACGCATTATCTGTCGCGCTGATTTCAATGATGAGTTTCTTGTTATGCCTCGGGGGTGCGAAGAGGCTATAATAGCCATGTTGTCTTCTCTAAGTATTGATTATGAAATAATTGATAAAACCAACCATGGCAAATCTATTGCGATAGCCTTTAAGGGTAAAGAACGTGATGAGCAGTTAGAAGCCATTAATTCACTTATGCCCCATACAAATGGAGTATTGTCGGCAACAACCGCTTTTGGAAAGACTGTTACAGCGGCAGCATTGATTGCCCAAAGAAAGATAAATACACTTATCTTGGTACATTCTAAAGCATTGCTTATGCAATGGCACGAACGCCTTTCTGAATTTCTTGATATTGATTTCATAGAGGATAACGTACCTAAGAAACGTGGTAGAAAGAAAGTCTTTTCTCCAGTCGGAAGTCTTGATTCAACTTCAAATACATTGCATGGAGTTGTTGATGTGGCTCTTATGCAATCTTGCTTTGAAGATGGTGAAGTCAAGTCTTTTGTACAAGATTACGGAATGGTTATTGTTGATGAATGTCATCATGTATCTTCAATAACTTTTGAAAATGTTCTAAAACACGTTACGGCTCATTATGTTTATGGGCTTACTGCCACTCCAATTCGCAAAGACGGACTACAGCCAATTATTTTTATGCAATGTGGCCCGATTCGATTTTCAGTTGATGCTAAGGCACAGATACAAAAACAATCGTTTCAACGTTATCTTGTGCCGAGGTTTACTTCGTATCGACCCGTTACAGACGACAAACATACATTTACGGCACTCTCACAATCACTTGCGGAATCTGAGATGCGAAATAATCTCATCATAGAAGATGTTCTTAACGCAGTAGCCTCAGGTCGTACACCAATTATACTGACAAGTAGAACTTCTCATGTCGAGTTGATTACGAAAATGCTTGAACCACAAGTAGCTAATGTTATAAAACTTACAGGAGAGGGTACGAGCAAACATAAACGTGAAATTATACAAAAACTACAGGATATTCCACGGGACGCTCCTCTTGTAATAGTCGCTACAGGAAAATATGTAGGAGAGGGCTTTGATTATCCAAGGCTTGATACACTATTTCTTGCTCTTCCTATTTCGTGGAAAGGATTGGTTGCCCAATATGCAGGTCGATTGCATAGAGAGAATGAAGGTAAAACAGATGTTCGCATTTATGATTATATTGACATACACGAACCTGTGTGCGAAAGTATGTATCGTAAACGGCTAAAGGGATATTCAGCCATTGGTTATCGTGTTCTTACGAAAGAAGTATCGACTTTATTTGATGCGACTGAGGACTTGCATTTATCATCGTGTGAAGGGCAAATCTTCAATGGGAATACGTTCCGTTATCCCATTGTTCAAGAATTGAAAAGCTCAAATCAATCTGTTGTAATATCATCTCCAAGACTTTACCGTGTAGAGCGGAACGCGCTTATAAAAAACTTGCTTGAACTTCAGGCAAATGGTATTGATGTTGCTATTTTTACAACAACCGAGAACGAACAAACCGAGTATCTAAAGAATCAAGGGTTATTCATAAGGATTGTTCCAAAACTATCGTTATGCGCCTGTATCATTGATAAAACGGCCATCTGGTATGGTAGTGTTAATGTTCTTGGATATTCAACAGAAGAAGACAGTATCATTAAAATTTCAGATACCAAACTAGCAAACGAACTATTGAATGTCATATATGATAAGGGGTTGGCCTAATCTTATTATGCGAAACATGCATAAATTTAATTTTGCTAATGGGTCTGCACATTGTACTTTGCCAAAATATTTTCGTCTATTTCAATCTTATGCCGTCCTGTGGTTGTACGCAGATTCTTTCTAACAGTATCAAATGTGGAATTGGCAAACCACTCTGCAAATGTCGCCATTACAAATGATGTAGTCATATCTCTACCTATATTATATTGAAAAGCGATATTCCAAGCAAAGTTCTTCAACGAGATTTGAGTGAGGGACGTGCGCTTCTTGATATGAATTTCGGTTGCAGAAAGCACTTGACGGTTAATTGCAAAATAGCGGACAGATTCGCATATTTGGTAAATCTCTATTTCCTCCAAATCAAACCGTTTAAATGTATCTCGTGTGTATCTCAGGATAGCATTCAATTTTTCATCTTCTTCTCTTTCTTTTTGCCATTGGTATTGTTGTTGCTCACGTTGGTATTCATAATGAAATAGCTCCAGTCGCTTTTTCTGGACTTCTTCATTGTTTGAGGTAGGTGAATACGCTAAAGGCTGTGTCTTTTTACTCACACACTTTTTGACAGATATTAGCAATGATGGAGGAATTGCATCAACAAGATACCTTGCTAAGATAATGCAAAGATGGTGTAGTAGTTTTTGTATGACATATCCGATGACCATAACTAATGGAATCAAACTCATTCGTATTCCAAGCATATTGCATACTTGAAACGCTATCATTGAAGCTAATAGCACCATAGTAACCTCGATTATCAGAGAGTGAAGTATATCTTGTTTTTGCTTCATACCTATTATTGTTTATTTTCCCTATGCAAAGGTACAATAGATTTTCATAAAAAACGATAGACAAATCGTAGGTGTATTTTTGCAATCACATAGTAATCAGTGATTTTTGAAAGCAAAACCATAACAAGAGAAAATATCCAAGACTATTTGAAAACAAGAGAAAACAGAAATCACACAAAATAGCATAGTTAAACTAAGTTAAAGTTTTCCTGTGGCGGTTTTTCTGCTTTTTCTAAGGCTTAAATATGTAGTAACTGGAGCAAAGTAATCATATCTGTACCAAGCAATATATAATGTATTGATATTCAGTAATGATTATCTTTGAGGAAGTCAAATGATTCCGATAAGTAAACAAATAATAAACAATAAGCAAAAGCGTGCAGCTCAACGAGTTGCACGCTTTTTGCGTTTATAGGGTTCATGGTTTCTATATGTTTTCTATGGGCTTTTTTATCTCTTATTTGCGACAAGACAAAAAAGTAGATACACTTATGGTGGAGATTGCCTAGAAATGGATGGAGCAAATGAGGATTTGTAATACCCAATATATCATAGCCAGGCATCATGATACGGAACATCCACATTGCCATA
>OGHK01002601.1_pt1 | contig 12191 bp, 8 predicted proteins | sample 1571411 | NCBI WGS metagenome assembly OGHK01 (sample SAMEA2582043, study PRJEB24529) | metagenome | biome: Human gut stool | place: China | collected 2011 | reverse complement strand
CTCTTTCCCTACACGACGCTCTTCCGATCTGCTACGAATTTCTGAAGCGGGGAGGTTATATTGATCTGACCTGCGGTATGCACACTTCACCGGGAGAATGTGTACTGGAGGCGAAAAAGCGGGGATTGCCCACAGAGCATATTACCATGAGCTCTGACGGACATGGAAGCTGGTCTAATTATGCTGAGGATGGCAGCCTTTTAGAGATAGGTGTGTCTGGTGTGGATGCGCTTTATAAAGAGTTGAAATATATGGTGCAGGCCCTTGGAATGAATCTGGAGGAAGCATTGCCTTATATGACCTGTCAGGTGGCGGAGAGCCTGGATTTACAGGGAATCAAGGGAATTGTGGCAGAAGGGGCCGATGCAGATATGTTGTTGTTTGATCAGAACCTGACGCTGGATACCTATGTGGCAAGGGGAGAGATCTTTATGAAGCATGGAGAGGTACTCCGAAAAGGAACTTACGAGAAATAAAAGATAAAAAAAGGTAACTGGTCAGAAATCGAACTGCTATGAAAAGAGAATAAAAACGAAACCGGATATATGGTTTCCTGCGGGAAAACTGTATATCCGGTTTTTTGTCTGGAAATCAGGATGGCAAGGTATCAATAAAGATCTGACGTTCTGCTGGCGATATACTGTCGATGACGAGACAGGAAGCCAGAATATTGAGCATGGCCATGGGCACGGTCATGGAGTTGTAAAACAGCTTCGTAGAGGTGGGGCAAAGCAGCAAAAGTGTGCTGTGTGCTGCCGCCGGAGAAGTATCACTGTCGGTGATGGTCAGAATCGGTACACCTGATTTTGCCGCTTTTTTAGCAATATTTCCAATAGGAAAATAATAACGGGGGAAAGAGAAAAAGATTACCAGATCACCATCCGTCAGCTGTTGGATAGTCTTCTGGGTCAATTCCAGATCTGATAAATCAATCAACACAGCATTAAGGTACAGGATTTCCAGACGACCCTGCAGAAATTTACCGGGTACCAGGGAAATATCATGGGCAAAAATGTAGATATGGCTGCTTTTTCGGATTTCATCAGAAGCCTTTATCACAGATTCCAGATTGATGTTAGCAATAAAATCAGAGAAAACTGTAGCCTCTGTATTGCAGATTTCATGAAGGATCCGTTCTCGTTCGGAGGCTTCGCCTGAGGTACGCTCTGGCAGAAAAAAGGAAGAAGAGGAGGCCTGCTTAATCATTTTTTGGGTATAGTCCCGAAACTGCTCCTTTAAGTCCAGAAAGTTGGAGTACCCCAGTTTTTGACAAAAACGAAGCAAAGTCAGCTCGGAGGTACCGGTCTGATGGCTTAGCTGTGCCAGTGTAATGTAGCTGATTTCCTCCGGATTAGCAATTAGATAATCTGCGATTGTTTTCTGCTTTTTTGTCAGGGCAGGATAAAGTTTTTGAAGATGCTCTAAAATATCCATAGATATTACACGATGTCCTTTCTTTGCATGGCGCATGCAATGTTTTATATTTTTTTTATAAAAATATAAGTAAAAACTTTACAAATTTATTATAGCATGTATAATGGAAAATATAAAGTAAAGTATATACTTAACAAAAAATCGAAAGAAAATCATAGTATATATTACATGATTTTCTTTCGAAAGCAAAGGAGGAAAAAGGCTATGAAGAAACTTTTTGAGAAACACTTCGAACGGACATGGTTGATTATTTTTCTGGTTATGTTTGTATTCATTATGATTCCGTTCCCGTTTTTCTACAGCGAGACGTATATTCCCGCATTTGGTGGTGTTCCACTCTATATATTCGGATGGATTGTTCACACTGCCATTACATTTGTGCTGATTATTGTTTATTATCGCATGTGTATGAAGAGAAAAGAATATCACACTTATGATGAGGAGGACAAATAAATGAATGGAGCAGCAGTAATTCAGCCAGCACCGATTCCTTTCTATACAGTTCTGGTACTTTATCTTGGAATTATGGCATTTATTGGTTGGTATGCAGGACGTAAGACGAATAGCATTGGCGATTTCTTTGTATTGAGTGGAAAGGCTGGCGTGGTAGTAAGTGGTATTGCATATTTCTCAACTCAGTTTTCCATGGGAACATTTCTTGGTACACCGGGAACCATTTACGGTGTAGGCTATGCAGGAATGGCTATTTCTGTACCTGGAGCTGTGTTCTGCATGATTCTTCCGGCTCTTCTGATTGGCCGCAAGCTGATTACCCTTGGTCATAAATATGGTTTTCTGACCATGGCTGATTACTTGACAGATCGTTATCACTCCAAGAATATGAGCGGTGTTTTGGGCGTGATGATGCTCTTCTTCCTGGTTCCGATGATGGGTGCACAGATTATCGGAGCAGGCGTTATTGTACATGTATTTACCGGACTGCCTGAATGGGTAGGCGTTGTGGGAATGGGTATCATTGTCATTCTCTACTGTATGACTGGTGGTATGAAAGGTGCCATGATGACAGACGTTATCCAGGGGTCTCTGATGATTGCTACTGCAGTGGTTACATTTATTGTATCTGTAGTAATGGGTGGAGGTTTCTCTAACATTAACCATACACTTCAGAGTATGAATGAGGCTTATCTGACCTTCCCGGGTGCTAACGGTTATATGCCTTGGACTTATTATGTATCCAACATTGTGCTATGGTCGTTCTTTACCATGGGACAGCCTCACCTGTTTACCAAGTTCTTTGCCATGAAGGATCATAAGACCATGTTCAAAGCAATTCTTCTTGGTACTGCAGGTATGTTTTTCTCTGCAACTCTGATTGAGTGGGCCGGTGTAAATGGTATTGCTTCCATTCAGAATATTGAGAAGGCAGATCAGATTATTCCTATGATTCTGCAGAGAGGCATGAATCCTTTCCTGGCTTCCATTTTCATCGCAGGTATTGTGGCAGCAGGTATGTCCACAATCGATGGTATTCTGGTAACGACTACCGGTGCTGTTACCCGTGATATTTATCAGAAGATTATCAATAAGAATGCTACAGATGAGGCTGTTATGAGCCTGTCTAAGGTAGTGACTGTAATTATCGGTATCGTTGTAATTTGCTTTGGTGTATTCCAGCCAGGCAGTATTTTTGAGATTAACCTGTTTGCATTCTCAGGAATGGCAATTTTTGTAGTGCCGATTCTGTTTGGAATTTACTGGAAGAAAGCAACAGCGAAGGGAGCAATCGCATCGGTTATAGTAGGTATTATTTCACTGTTGCTCTTTACACTGAATCCGTCTGTCAAGGCGCTGGCTATGGGCTTCCATGCATTGTTCCCGACTACCATCATTGCTTCTATTGTAATGATTGTAGTAAGTAAATTTACAGAAACTCCGCCGCAGGAGACTATTGATCGTCATTTTACAGTATAAAAGTTAGGAGGCGTATTTAAAATGTATCTTGCAAAAATGACTACAGCACAAGCAAAAGAGGCTTTTGAGAAGGATCCGATTATTGTGATTCCGGTGGGAAGCACCGAGCAGCACGGAACACAGGGTGCGTTGGGAACGGACTTTATGGTACCGTCCTATCTGGCGGATCATGTGGAGGATGTAGATAACGTAATCGTAGCACCTACTGTTCCATACGGTGTATGTCCTTATCACTTAAGCTTTGAGGGAAGTATTAATATTGGTTATGAAGGACTTTACATGGTTCTGCATGGCATCATGGATTCTCTGATGCAGCATGGCGCAAAACGTTTTGTAATTCTGAATGGCCATGGCGGCAATACTCCATCCATTGACCGGGCAGCTCTGGAGGTATATCATAAAGGTGGTGTATGTGCCAGCGTAGACTGGTGGAGTCTGGTAGCTCAGCTGGACAAGAAGTTTGAAGGCGGCCATGGTGATGTTCTGGAGACCTCAGCTATGATGGCAATTGCTCCGGAATCAGTACATCTGGAACTTAGCAAGCCTATCAATGCACAGGATCCTTCTGAGAATATGAAAGCGGCTTATATCCAGGCAGTTAATTTCAAGGGTGGTATCGTACGTCTTGTGAGAGATACCAAAGAAATTGCTCCAAGCGGCTGGTTTGGACCTTTTGATCCGAAAGATTCTTCCGCAGAACTTGGACAGGAGGCCCTTGATTTGGCAGTATCCTATATCCGTGATTTTCTGGAAGAAATGAAGCAGATAGAACTGTCTTCCTGATATATATATCTGAAGGGATGGGGGTGTCGTAAAATCATCAAATTAGATGATTGAGCGATGCCCTCGCTTTATATGTGTAAAAAACCGGAAAGAATCTTTTGAACTGTTAGATCTTTCTGGTTTTTTACGTACTTTAAGCAGTTAGTCTATGAAAAATAGGTTAGCTGCTTTTTTTCGTCTCAAAAACAATTATCTTTGAATCAGTTATAATAATTTTATGAAATTCATCATATTACCGCTGGATAGTTCTATGCCAAATTGCACATTATAACATACAGAACAGGAGGAATGCTTATGACATTGGAACAGGTTGTACTGACAATGATTAATGACAAAATGCTTGATAATGGACAGATTTCCGAAAAACTGCATAGTAGTATCCAGAAAGACATTATAACCTTGAGTACATTCAATACGGTAGTCGCGAAGAATGGAGAACAGATGGACAGTTCAGGTGAATATTGCCAGCGAATCAGTTGATTGGAAAGGAATAAGATGGATATTTATGCAACACGTGAGGAGCTGAAGTCCCGGCAGAAAAATATATTTGATCTGAAACTGAATGTGGCGTATTATGCCCGAGTCAGTACGGATAAGGAGGAACAGAAAACCTCTATTGAGCATCAGTGGACTTTTTTTGAACAACTGATTTCAGACGTAAAGAATTGGACGCTTGTGGATGGTTATATAGACGAAGGAATCTCCGGTATTACCGTAACCCACAGAGAGGAATTCCAGAGAATGCTCCAGGATGCAAAAGCCGGGAAAATTGATCTTATCATAACTAAAGAGATTACCCGTTTTGCCCGAAACGTATTAGACAGTATACGATATACAAGAGAGCTTCTGGACTGTGGAACTGCTGTCTGGTTTAGGAATGACAATATCAATACATTAGATGAGGATTCGGAACTCAGGCTGTCAATTATGTCCGGTATTGCACAGGAAGAAAGCAGAAAACCTTCAAGTCGTGTGCGTTTCGGTCATGCAAGATCCATACAGAACGGTGTGGTTCTTGGTAATTCACATATATATGGATGGGACAAGCGAAACGGAAAATTGTTTTTGAATCCCGAAGAGGCAAAAATGGTACAGCTTATTTTTGAAAAATATGCTCTGGGAAACTGGTCTACCCATTCACTGGAACAATTTTTATGGGAATGTGGATACAGAAATTATAAAGGGGGAAAGATTGACAGCCATGTGATTGCCAATATTATCCGAAATCCTAAATATAAGGGTTACTATGTTGGTGGAAAAGTAAAAATAGTTGATCTCTTTACTAAGAAACAGAAATTCCTGCCTGAAGATGAATGGGTGATGTATAAAGACGATGGTACCCATGTCCCTGCAATTGTGGATGAAAAACTGTGGGAAGATGCAAACAGGATTCTGGAAGAAAGAAGTAAAAATATCAAGTTGAAAAAAACTTCCTATAAGCAGGACAACCTTTTTACCGGACTTATACATTGTGCGGAAGATAAAGCTGCATACTGGCTGAAAGTCAGAACTGTCCGCGGAAAAGCTGCAAAGACCTGGGTATGCAGTCATCGCATAAAACAGGGCGCAGTTTCCTGCAGATCAAAACCGGTAAAAGAAGAAATCCTGCTGGAGATGATATCGGATGTTTATAACAATCTGGCTCAAAGCAATAAAAGTATATTGCATAAGTATCTGGAACTTTATGAGAAAGAGATTAACAAAACAGAAGGAACTGAAGAAAAAATTGACAACATACAGCATGAAATAACAGTACTGGAACAGAAGAGAGATAAGCTGCTGGATTACAATATGGGCGGCTACATTTCTGATGCGGAATTTTTAAGCAGAAACAAGGTTTTTACACAACAGATAGCAGAGAAAAAAGCGAATCTGGAACAATTGAAAAGCATGAAACCTCTTTCAAAAACAGAATTGACAGATCAGATGGACAGGATATTAGACTATGCAAAGGAATATTCCTGCGTAAAACCCAAAGATATCACCAGAGCCATGATTGAAAACACAATCAATAATATAGAAATAACTCCGGTTAATGAAAAGAAAGCAGAAGTGATGATCGTATTTAAAAGTGGAAGTCTGCACAGCTCTGAATCTGTTATTCCGGCACTGGGACAGGAAAAAACTTATACTACGGAGACAGGGTATGAATATGTTGTACATTCAGGAATTTCTATGTAGATATTGCACTCACATATGGAATTCTTTTGCGAAGGTTACGAAAAGTAAGAAGTAGTGAATATTTCAGTTTGAAATAATATATAAAACAGGTGTAAGACATGGCAAATACGAAAAAAAGATGGACAGCCGATGAAATCGAAATATTAAGAAAGTACTATCCCGCAGAAGGAGATCAGGTCTGTGAAAGATTATCCGGAAGAACTGCAAAAAGCTGCAGGATCCAGGCATCAAAAATGGAAATATCCAAAAACATTTCCTCTTCAGCAACTGTACAGAATGATGTTAAATATGTCAGATTATGGACAGAGGCAGAGGATAAAATACTCAGAGAGTATTATGCTGCGGAGGGCAGTAAGGTACGTTATCGCTTAAATCAGAGATCAGCAGAATCCTGCAGAGGAAGAGCTGCTGCATTAGGACTTACTTATTCCGGGGCAAACAGAAAATGGAGCAGCAGCGAAGATGAAATTCTGAGAAACTATTATCCGACAGAAGGTGCTGAAGTTCAGAAAAGACTGGAGGGAAGATCCAAAGAGGCATGTAATAAAAGAGCTGCCAAATTAGGCCTTTGTATACAAGGAAGAAAAGAATGGACTGCAGAAGAAGATGAAATTATAAGAACATATTACAAAGCGGAAGGCAGGAAGGCAGCAGAACGATTGGAGGGGAGAACTCTGACTGCCTGTCAGTCCAGAGCTAAGTACTTAAATGTCAGATCAGACAATAACAGACTTCCATGGACACAGGAAGAGGATGCGATCATTTCCCGATATTATGAAGAAAAAGGTGCCGGATATGTGCATACTCTCATTCCTGAAAGATCTCTTCAGGCATGCAAATACAGAGCGATGATTCTGGGATTAAGCAGGAAAACCAATGATCCATGGACAAAAGCCGAAGAGAAGATACTGAAGAAATACTACCCGGTTGAGGGCAGCAATGTTTATAAACGTCTGAATAATCGTACCAGAAATGCCTGCATCAGCAAGGCGGCCCAATTACATCTGCAATATGGACAGCCTATGTATAAAGGACCTGTATTGGATGAATGGATCATACTGGCAGTGAAACAGGGGATCACAAAAGTAAGACAATCTATGACATACAGTGAGATAACCTTTAAACCCGGAAAACTCCCTGAACTGCATCTGAGACTGGAATGTGATGAAACCGGAAAATTCAGGGTTTATGAGAAGTCTGTTCTTTTGGATGAAAAAGAATATGACAGGCAACGGGTTGAGAATCTCGCGGATACAATGGGGCTTCAGATAGAAGGAAACAAAATTACTTTAAACAGCAGCGAAAAAGAGATAGAAGATGATATTTTCAGACTGATAGCAGGATGTTACCTGATTTATTACCTGCATTATTTTATGGAATTGCCATAATTGCTCTATTCTGTCTTATCTTGCTGTGAAATGATAAAAATTTGTCAACAGGATACTGCTTGATTTATGAGATACTTTCTCAACAGATGCAGAATAATTCTCTTGCATTTCCACACAGGTTAGAATATACTAACCAACAGAGTTAACCAAAGCAAACTATTGCGTGATTTGATCATTTAAACTTCCACTGAAGAACTGAGATGAATCGGAGGATTTTATCCGCTTCATCTGAAATGAGATGATGCACAGATAGCTTCAAGTCAGGGACGAAATGTTTTTTGCCCCTGATATCATATTATAGGAGGAGAAAGAAACAGATGAAGAAAAGAATGGCAATTCTGATGTCTATGGCAATTGCGGCAAATATGATTGCTTCTGTACCGGTATGTGCAACAGACATATTTACAGATTCAATGACTACGGATTCAGCGATCACACAGGAGGCAGATGATGATTCCTTTAGTGATGGATCGGGGACACCGGATTTTGCGGATGAGCAGGAGAATGTACAGGCGGCTCAGGATGAGGGTACACAAAGTGCGAAAGAACCGCCGGAGGTGATAGCAGAATATGAAAGTGGTTCTTTTGCGAATGTTTGTAAACTAAAAACTTCTCTTAACTCAAGGTATGTTGAGCAAATTACAGGAATATCTATTAATGGAACAGAGTGGAATGAAGTAACTTATTCGTGGGATCTTACAGGAACAACATATATTAAAAAAGACTCAGACGGTTATGTTGGACTATCTCCAGATAGACTTGAAGTGGGTAATGAGATTGTAATCACCAGTACCGGATACAAGGATCTTACTTTAAAGGTAACAGGAACCGGAAAACACTGGAACGTTGAAAAAGTAACTTCACAGTCTGAACCTGAACAGCCCAAAGATGCTCCAACATTTGTGGGAGATCAAGTGGAAATTTTATATACAGACTACAAGATCATTAAACCAGCTGATGAAAATAATGTTTCTGATTACATCAGTAAAATCACAGAAATATCTGTAGATGGGAAAGTATGGGATAAAACAAATTATGCAATAGCATTATATGGCAGAAAAGCATATTATCCAGACAGCAGTAATAATCGTGTTGTATTTGATTCAACTGTACTTCACACTGGAAATGTCATTACAATAAAAAGTAATGGATATAAAGAAATTCATCTTAAGGTAAATGCAGAAGGAAATGCCTTCACAGTTGTTGCAACTGATTCCGGTGAAACTAATATTAAAGGTGCATCCAACGGAGTGAACACTCTTCATGTCAGATTAAAAGGATACTTCGAAAGCGCTGTTACAGGGCAGAAGAAATACGATGCAGTTTCAGGTGCATCCACTTCTGTTTCATCCAACAAAAACAGTAATGTAGTTGTGGAAGCGGCAGATCTTCCGGATGGGAAGGAACCTGTTGAAGATGACTGGAAGGAGTTAACAAAAACAAGTGTAAAAATTGACACAAAGAATACAAAGGTAAACATTGACAGTAAAAGTGGGATGGCAGGGATGTATTCCACATATGACAGTTCTCTGTCTCTCAGCGGAACTCCTGCTGAAACAGGTACATATCCTGTCAGCGTTACAGTAACCGATGAGTCAGGGCGTACAGTAACAAGTAATGAGCTTACTTTCAAGGTTTACAGTACTAATGAAAAACTGGCAGATCATCTGAAGCTTGCCAATGCAACCAAGACTTCAGACGGAAAATATATGTATGATATGGATCCATGGGTAATTCCTGATTTTAATGATACAGATGATATTGTAACAGTCCCGGCAGAGATTAAAGCCTGGTATGGCTCTCACACCAGCGGTACATATGGAGAACTGGGATATGCTGTTTCAGAGGGAGAAGCTACAACCCAGACATTGATCATACCGGCTGGATGTAACCTTACAATGGTCAATATGAAGGTTCTCAGCAGTGTGAAGATAAAAGTAGAAAAGGGCGGAACATTGAATCTGAGAGATTCTTCCATATATGGACAGATTGAAGTAGAAAATGGTGGAACAATATCTGTCAATCACGATGATTATAGCGGAAAATTCCTGACAGGTACTTCCATTAATGGACAGCTGATTCTGAATGATGGAGCGACCATAAAGAATTCCATGATCTACTCCAACACTAATTTCCTTCCCAATGGAACACAGGCACGTCACAATACATCACCTGTTGTTGTGACAAATGGAAATGTAAAGGTAGAAGGAAAAGTATATATCAAAGGTGATGAAGCTGCCACAGGAACAGATTCTGCCACAGGAAAAAGCTACAGCGGACAGCCGGCCCTGAAAGTCAGCAGCGGAAAACTTACTGTTGGTGAGGGCAGCCAGCTTGCAGTATACGGTGGAGGAAACATAGCAACTACTTCAGTTGGCGGTGCAGCGGTGATTCTTGACAACGGAAAGATTTCCGGAGCAGGAACGTTGATTGCTGTTGCAGGACGAGGAGATGGTGATAACGGTGGCAATGCAGTTGAGGGCACCGGAAATGTAGAAACAGCAAAAGCATATCTGGAGGGAGGTTCTACTTATTCATTTATGAACAAAAACGCAGAACCAGGTAAAGCGTATACTGAATCTGTCACTATATCTCCTTCTACAAAAGGAACAGCAGTAAATGGTAAAAAAATAACTTCCAACAGTGAATCTGCTCCGGATACATATTGGAGTGACATTACAGAAACACCGGATAATAAAATTCAGAACTGTACCATATCAGACACTACAATCATACAGACCGTAAATCCATCACCATCGGTAAGTCCGTCACCGTCAGTAAAACCATCACCGTCGGTAAAACCATCACCATCGGTAAATCCATCAGTAACGCCAGCACCAACTGTTACTCCGATACCGGATACTTACCCGGAGGGGACTGAGAAAGATAAGAATGGAAATCTCGTTACACCAAAAGGAATCGTGATCAGTTCAGATGGAACTGTAACACTTCCGGATGGCACGGAGCTGACACCTGATGCAGATGGTAAAAAGCCAACTGTAAATAAAGATGAAACTGTAACAGATACAAAAGGAAATATTTACAGTACAGACGGAAGTATCACAGATTCAGACGGAAATTATACCAGACCTGCAAAAGCAGTTATAAAGAATGTATCTGTTTCCAAAAACTCCGTAAAAATGGTGCTGAATGAAGAGTGTAAGGGTGCTCTTAACTATGATTATGTAATCGGCACCTCTGAGGATATGCTTAAAACAAGACAGTATACAAAGGTCCTGAAAAATCAGGAAGAACTGAAGTCTGCGTTTGCATATATGGATAAGGGAACCTGGTATGTAGCGTGTCACGCATGGCTTAAGGGTGAAGATGGCAAAAAAGTATTTGGACAGTGGTCTGAGATCCATAAAGTAGATGTGAGTGCCATTACGCCACAGACACCTGTGATCAGTAAGGTAACTGTTAAAGGTTCCACAGTGACAGTAAAATATACGAAGAGCAAAAACGCTCAGGGCTATGATGTAGTTCTCAGTGATACCCTTACTAAAACTAACGGACAGAAACGTCCTGCTGTTTCCGGAGAAAATTATTATGTAAAGAAGATAAAAGGAAATACAGTAACTGTTACATTTAAGAATGTTAAATCAGGCACTTATTATATTGGTTTACATGCATGGAACCGTACTTCTGAGGATAATTCAAAAACATTCAGCGAATGGTCAAATGTCAGAAAAGTTAAAATGAAATAAAAAATTGTGAATAATGGTTGAGTAAATCAGAGGGGATACCGGCAATGCATATTATACATTGCAGTATCCCCTCTGATTTGTCAGGAATGTTGCAGAGATTTCGCTTTTAAGAAAAAAGATACCAGTTTTACTAACAGTTTATGTGGAAAACCGGAAAGAACCATACGGAATAAAAAGTGTGTATTGGAACCGTTACTGTTCAGGGGTTAACTGGACAGTAACTTTCCATGTTTATAGATTCGATTTTATCATAGGCGGTATGAAAGATGGTATGTTGGAAATGGCGAATGGGCATTTTTCCGCGAGATTAGAAAAATAAACAGCAGGTCCTCACCCACTGCTTATTGCTTTTCGCAATCTCCACAGGGGAGTTGCTTGATTCGGTTAAAATATATGTAAATTTTCCACCAAAATATTATTGACGTAAGAAAAACCACATGGTATTTTATTTTTGGAAAAAATGAACATTATTTTAAAGGCAAACCTGTTGAAAGGCAGGGACGCAAAGCCAGAAGGGACTAAAGTCAGAAAGTTTGACCATGTCAGCCGGTTGCCACTGTTTCCATATCATCATAATATATGGAAAAGATGTTTGAACAGAAGAGATTCCGATACCTTTTATACTATATAGATGTGTGATTTTAAAGAAATATAGTAGGGACACTGGCAGATTTTGGAAGGTGTCCTTTTTGTATGCAAAAATGGGTAATAAAACCAGCAGGGACAAGTTTTCTGTATACAGATAAAAGAAGGCATAAGACAGAGA
>OGHK01002600.1_pt1 | contig 12196 bp, 10 predicted proteins | sample 1571411 | NCBI WGS metagenome assembly OGHK01 (sample SAMEA2582043, study PRJEB24529) | metagenome | biome: Human gut stool | place: China | collected 2011 | reverse complement strand
GGACGCTTATATCTGCCCTTCACACCCTAAGAAAGCACCACAAAATCTGCTACTCTACGGTAAGTGAAACTCCGGTTATAATGTCCCAGCCATTCGTTCCCGGATTGCCACTCCGGTCGGAGTTCCGGCAAGCCCTCCTTTTCCGGTTTCGCGGATGTCCTCGCTCATGCTGCGTCCAATTGCACGCATTGCGTCTATCACTTCATCCGGCGGAATTTTACTTGTGATTCCAGCCATGACCATATCCGACGAAGTCATTGCATTGACCGCTCCCATCACATTGCGTTTCACACACGGCACTTCGACCAGACCTGCCACGGGATCACAGGCAAGTCCAAGCAGATTTTTCAATGCCAGGGCTGCCGCATGGGAAATCTGCTCGGCATCTCCACCCATAAGGTATGCCACTCCTCCAGCCGCCATCGCCGAAGCCGAGCCGATCTCAGCCTGACAACCTCCGGCTGCCCCGGCGAGAAACGCCCTGTTTGCGATCACGCCGCCGATTCCTGCCGCCACATAAAGGGCTTCCACCATTTTTTCTTCGGAAAAATGTTTTTCCTCTTCTAATGTGAGAAAAACTGCCGGAACAACACCGCAGGAGCCCGCAGTCGGTGCCGCAACGATCCGTTTCATGCAGGCATTGGATTCACCTGTCTTTAAAGCTTTTTCCATCACTTTTCCAATAAATTTTCCGCAGAGCAATGTTCCTGCTTCTCTTGCTGCATGCATTTTTTCACCGTCTGTTCCAACCAGACCACTTGCAGACTTCAGCTTTCCATCATAATTGTCATCTGCCTCACGCATTGCCTGATACATGCCCCGCATCTGCTCAAAGGCTTCTCCCTCGCTGATTCCCTGCTCCCTGCAATCATCTTCCTGCACGATTTTCCAGAAGGGCTTTCCTTCTTTTGTTGTCATTTCGCATATTTCTTCTAAGGACTTATACATTTTTCTCTCCCTACAGTAAACTCAGATATGTTACTTTTAAAATTCCTTCCATCCGTTCTAACCACTTGAGTGCATCCGCCGGAATTTCCTGATCGCACTCGATGACCATAACTGCATTTCCACCGCGGCTTGCACGGTATAACTGCATCGTTGCGATGTTGACCGATTTGTGGGCAAGCATGGATGTCACCTCTGTAACATGCCCCGGCTGGTCAATATTATGCACGATCAGTGTCGGATAATCTCCACTGAAATTTGCTGTCAGACCATCGATCTCACAGATTTCAATACGTCCGCCCCCGATGGATGCCGCGATTACCTCCAGCGTTCTTCCTGATTCGCCTGTAAGTTCCAGTTTGACAGAGTTTGGATGCACATCCCCCAGATCGATCCCGGACAGTGTGAACTGCAATCCCTCACGCTCTGCGATCTCAAAACTGTGCGGAATCGCCGGGTCATCCACCTGCATTCCCAGAAGCCCTGCCACAACCGCCTTATCCGTTCCATGCCCTTTTCCTGTTGCCAGAAATGATCCGTGAAAATAAATATCTGCCCTTACCACTTTTTCTGCAAGCAGTTTGTGACAGACTCGCCCGATTTTTACTGCTCCCGCTGTATGGGAGCTGGACGGTCCAACCATGACCGGTCCAATAATATCTAATAAATTCATAATCCTGGTTATCTCCTTGTTTTGCGAAGCAAAAAACAGGGTATACCAAATCTGATATACCCCATCGTATAGTTTTTGTTGATGAAACATTTTTATTCTGATGTAGAAATTATATCTGCTTTATATAGGAAATGCAAGCGTTACTGCTCACCCGGCAGTAAAACACTTGCTGTTTTGCTGCGTAAGAAAGTGATTTAGGAATGAACAGTAACAGCAATAACTAACGTTTTTCTATTGATTCTGTCAAAAAGAAATGTCATAATATAATCTATACTGTAATAATATAAAAGTACTAAATCATTACCTTATAATATAGAAGTGGTAAAACAGAATCTATTCTGACTAACACACCACTTCCGGGGAGGAAATGAAAATGCAGATAAAATGCGGATACTGTGGTTTCATGATTGAAGAAACTGCAGATAAATGTCCATTTTGCGGGGCAACAAACAATGCCGTCAAACGAACCGCCGACAAAACACCAAAAACAATTGCCGAATTACAGCAGTGGTATCAGGACAGACACCTGCCGCCGTATGAGACAACAAGATTTTTTATTGGCATCAATTATAAGAAACCAAAAGCATTTGGTATTTATCAGGATGGCGACCAGTTCATTGTATACAAAAACAAGGCAAACGGCGAACGTGCCATCCGCTATCAGGGCACGGATGAAGCTTATGCTGTCAATGAACTTTATCTGAAATTAAAATCTGAGATTTTAAATCAGAAGGCAAATAACCAGACAAGAAAGCAACAGCAGACACTCACGCGGGAGCAGAAGAAAGAAAAGCGGAAAAACATACTCATCACTTTTGCGATCTTTTTTGCCGGCTTTGTGGGGCTGATCTCCATTGCCATTATCGATATGCTTGCCAAAGGATTCGGAGCTTCCCTGTTCTGGTCTGTTTTTCTTGCAATCGGACTGACAATCGCAAGTTTAATTCTGGCTGGTAAATTTGGTGACCGTGTTCCTCTCCTGCAAAAATTTCATGATAACGTAATTGGGGAAAAGTCGTCCGGTCGCGCATTTTTACTGACTTATGTTGTGATTTATGTCATTTCCTTCTGTTTATTATTTGCACCGCTCCACGCTTATTACAATGTCAGCTATTATCGCTATAACGACACCATTTACGCCAACACACGCCATAGCTGGTATGAGTACGAAGACTACGGTTATGGTGGCGATTATGAAAAAGTCAGCAAATCCTCGATTCCGGACGACGTCTTAGCAAATAAAACTGACTATCAGTTCAACTACAATGATGATAGCGAATGGACTTCCAGCTTTACAGAATTTGAGGACAGCAGTTACTATGACGAGCATTATACTTCCGATTCTGATTCCGACAGCAGTTATGACTGGGATTCCGGAGACAGCTGGGATTCCGGAACAACAGACTGGGATAGTGACTGGTAACTATAGAATACAAAGGAGTACATATGGAACATACACATATCGCCAAGGACGGTACTGTTTATACACACACGCATGAGGAAGCACACGAACACGGTCACTCACATTCCCACCCTCACCATCACGAAAGCACAAAGGCAGTTTTAAACCGTATGAACCGTGCAATCGGGCATATGGAAGCCGTTAAGACCATGATCGAGGACGGAAGGGACTGCAGTGAAGTCCTGATCCAGATTGCGGCAGTGCGGTCAGCAATCAACAATATCGGTAAAATCATTCTGGAAGATCACATTAATCACTGTCTGGTAGATGCGATCGAAACAGGTGATGAGCAGGTATTAAAAGACTTAAACGAGGCTATTAACAAGTTTGTGAAATAGCCTCCGGTGCTATATGTTCTCATTTAGTCATAGTTTGTTCATTTTTTATTCATATTTTATAGAAAATCCTGAAATCTTCCTTCTTTTTTATTTATCTTTCCAATTGTTTTTTTCCCTCATAAGCGATATATTCTTTTAGTATCAAAAATAATTTTTTTACTGTAATTTTACATGTGTTTTACTTAGACAATAAAAGAGCTTTTAAAACTCTTTTTCATTGCAGATTATCATAACTGCTGATAAATGTAACGCACCTGTATTTTTTTTGCAAAAGCGATTGCAAAAAGCTCAGATGCAGACAGGAAAATCAATTTTTTGTATTTTCCTGTGCCAAAAAGGAGGGTATATGAAACAGAAATTCAAGTCAGTCAAAGAAAAAATGAATAAATTATTCCAGAAATTTGCACCGGTAAAGGAAAAAGCAGAAGTTTTTCTTTCCAAATTACCAAAAAGGAAACCACACAGTGAGAAATATTATAAGAGAATTGCATTTTTCAATAAATATTCTCTTATTTTCCACTTTATTTTAGCATGCTTTATTACTTTTACCGTAGAAGTGATCTCCAGAAGAGACTTTTTCTCTGCTGTTTCCTTCGTAGGCAATCATACATGGGCTTACCTTTACAATGCCTTTATTGTATTTGCTTCCTTATCAATTGTTTACCTGTTTAAGACAAGAGCACAGCTTCGTGTTCTGATCACCGGACTCTGGATTTTCCTCGGAACAGTCAACGGAATCATCCTTTCCAACCGTGTAACTCCATTCAGCTACACCGATTTTAAAATGCTTCCAGACCTGTTTGCAATGCAGAACACCAATTATTTTACTGCGGAAGAGGCTACCGTTGTAGTAGCTGTGGTTGCTTCTTTCATTATATTTCTGGTTCTCTTCTTTATCAAAGGACCGAAGTATCAGGGAAAACGCCACGTTGTACTTTCCCCACTTGCGATCGTTGCACTGTTAGTTGTCGGTATTCCAATTACAACACAGGCTGCACAGAGTTCTAATATTATTGCCTCTTACTTTGCAAATATTGCACAGGGATACTCTGATTACGGATTTGTTTATGGTTTCTCTACAAGCGTTGTCGGCCGTGGAATGGATAAACCGGATGATTACTCCAAAGAAACCATTGACGCTATCGAAACTTTAGTGGACTCTTCCAAAGAAGAAACAACTGTTTCTGCTGGCAAAGAGCCAAATATTATCTGTATTTTGCTGGAATCCTTTATCGATCCATATGATGTGAATTTCCTTCAGATGTCAGAAGATCCGATTCCAACATTCCACAGTTTAGAGCAGAACTTCACCACCGGTTATCTTACCGTACCTGTTGTCGGAGCCGGAACTGCCAATACAGAATTTGAAGTTTTAACCGGTATGAGCATGCAGTACTTTGGTACCGGCGAGTATCCTTACAAAACAATTTTAAAACAGTCTGACTGCCCAAGCGTTGAAAGTATTGCATCTGACCTTTCCTCTATTGGTTATGGCACACATGTCGTACATAACAACACTGCTACTTTCTACAGCAGAAACAATGCGTTTTCAAAAATGGGATTTGATACATTTACAAGTAAAGAGTTAATGAACATTACCGAGTACACACCAAGCGGAAGCTGGCCAACTGATAAAGTTCTTGTAAATGAGACTGTAAAAGCTATGGATGCAACCGAAAATCAGTCCGACTTTGTATACACGATCACGGTTGGTTCCCACGGCGATTACCCTGCTGAAAAGATTATTGAGAACCCGGAGATCACTGTAACCGGAGCTGCCGATGAAGCCTCCAATAATCAGTGGGAATATTATGTAAACATGATCCACAACACAGATAACTTTATTGCAAACCTCATTGATGCAGTCAACCGCCGCGGTGAGGATACCATTATTGTTATGTTTGGCGATCACCTTCCTACAATGGGTCTTGAAGATTCCGATATGAAATCCGGTGATATTTTCAAGACAAAATATGCAACCTGGAATAACTTCGGTCTTCCAAAACAGGACGCTGATCTGACTGCTTACCAGTTATTAGCACACATTACCGGTCAGATGGGTATCCATGAAGGCACCATGTTTACTTACACACAGACACAGGCAGATTCCTCCACTTACCAGAATGGTCTTGACAATCTCCAGTATGACCTTCTCTACGGTGAGAGATATGCTTACAACGGTGAGGATTTATATCCGGCAACGGATCTTGTCATGGACGTGGAAGACGTCAATGTAACATCCGTCCGTAAAAATGTATTGAATAATACCTTAGCGGTTTACGGTTCCAACTTTACAAAGAATGCCAAGATTTTTGTAAATGGCGAGAAGGTTCCTACCACTTACCTTACCTCCGGAATCCTGACAACTTCTCTGGATAATGTTTCCGATGGCGATGTGATTTCCGTAAGTATCACCGGTTCCCAGGGCATTATCTTACGTGCGAGCACGGATGAAGTTGTTTATGAAGATCCTGATGTGATCACAACTGAAACCGAAGAACCTACCGAGGTAAACGAGACAGAGTCCTCCGAAACGGAAAACTCTGAAACCGCAAATTCTGAGACTACAAACACTCAGGAAAATAATTAATCATAGAAAGAATCCCGGATGTATGAAAATCTACATCCGGGATTTTCTTATTGCAAATGAATCACTTTACGCACAATCGCTCTCTGCTCCAGTTCTTCCCTGAAATCTGTGTCCGTTTTCTTTTTACTCATCCTGCTTTCATCTATGACATAAATATACAAATCTGTTGCAATATCTTTGGTTGAAACCTTAAAGACACCTTTCGTTTCATCATAGAATCCCTGCATAATGAGTTCTTCTGTACCATTTTCATCCCCATATACAAGCACATCATAATTGAAATTGTCTCTGTATATATCCGGGTGAGTCGTTTTAATCGTCGTAATAATTGGTGTTACAATCACTTCATCTATGGAATATCCTTCGTTCCATTCATTTACTTCGTACATAGTAACATCTTCTTTGTTGACCTGTATCGGGATTGAAAATTTCCATTGTCCCCATATGGAAATATTTTGGTTTTTCACATTTTCTGCAATCAGTGTTATATTATAAATATAAATTTCCAATTGGAACTGATCTGGAAATTCTTTTCCCGAAAGATCAAAATACTGTGATCCTGCAAACGTATTTTCATCCACATATTTACCGGTCAAACCTGCCGCACCACAATCATTTAAGGAATAAATTTTGTCATCTGATTTTATTTTGGTGATTCCCTCATAACCAATCTGATTCTGGAAAATCTGATTGTCACTGTATTCTGTAAACTTCTTCTGGCTCTCAATCACATAAGAGATAAATAAATTTGCTCCATCGCAATAGGCTTCTGTCATGGATATCGTAATCCCATGATCCTGCACTCTCTCATCCGTGCCAGTGGCATACTCTTTATAATCCCCTTTAAAATCAATGACGTCCTGAATATAGGTAAATACACTTCCGATAATCGGTATATTTTCTGCCATTGCCGGGTTTGTAACATGAATAATTCCAAAAATGATCACCAGACAGGATAATACCGACCACGTACACTTTTTTCGAAATCTATTTTTTTGTACTGTTTTTTCAGCGCGTAAAATGGATTGATGTGTTTTTTCATCTAAACCTTCCGGCACGGATATCTGGCTCATTTCATCATGAATCTTCAAAATAGTCCTCCTTTAACATCTTCTTTAAAGCAGCTCTTGCCCTTGATAAATTGGTTTTCACTGTATTCTCCGGTATCATCTGCTTTTTTGCAATTTCCTCCACAGACATTTCCAGAAAATATTTTTGAATGATGACGTCTTTGTATTTTTTCGGCAACCGGTTTACTGCGTTCATTAAATCAAGCTTTTCTTCAACATGTTCAGAATGTGAAGCCTCATGAAATGCTTCCTCGTATTCCACAATTTTTTTGTTCTGTTTTATATAACGAACCGCTTTATTCATAATGATTCTGGTCATCCATGTTGAAAACAGCTCCGGATTTCTCAGTGCCTTTATTTTCAGATATCCCTGATAGACACTATCCTGAACAATTTCGACTGCTGCGTCCTCATTTTTTACATATAAAAATGCTATTTTATAAAAGTATGGGTTATACTGATGAATCAATTCGCCGTATGCATGACTGTCCCCATGAATTGCTTTATAAACTAAAGAGTACTCTTCTTTTTTCATCTTTCACCCACCTTTCATATATTAGATACACAACCCGGGGATGAGGTTTCAAAAACTTTTTTGTATAATGTAAAAACACCAGATTCATTTAAATAAAAATAAATCTGGTGTTTTTCATGTTGTCTATAGCTTTTTCTCGGCATTTCAGAAGAAAATCCGGGGATTATGAATTGACGACTTTTATATGTAAGAATGATCGATTTTCGTCACCACGTAATAGTTATCACCGAAATGTTCATGCACAGACTGGAGCACTTCTGTGAGCAGTTCCTCGTCCGTCAGACGGAATCCAAATGGCGCGAGAATGTCAAAAATGAGGTTCGTATGTGTCCCACCACTCACCATTCTGAAATCGTGAATGGACAAATCTTCATCAATTGCCTTGATCAGAGATACCATAGCTGCTTTCGTCTCACTCACATGCTCATCCGAAGTCACGACCGGATCCATGTGGATCGTTGCCTCACAGCCAAGTGTCTCACGCAGTTCATTCTCAATATTGTCTATCACATCATGCAGTTCCATAATATTTCCCTCTGCCGGAACTTCTGCATGCAATGAGATCATCTGTCTGCCCGGACCGTAATCGTGGACGATCAGATCATGCATTCCGCATACTTCCGAATGTGACATTACGATCTCATCTATTTTTTCTACAAATTCATGTGCCGGCGGCTGTCCAAGCAATGGATTTAATGTCTCTCTGGCAGCGTCAAAACCTGCATAACCGACTAATAAGCCCACAACCAGACCGCAGTAGCCATCAATTTTGATTCCTGTAAAATGGGTGAATATGGATGCCAGAAGCACAACCGTTGTCGCTGCGGTATCACTTAAACTGTCTGTGGCAACCGCTTTCATCGCTGCAGAATCCAGTTTTTTTCCAATAGCACGGTTATAATACGCCATATATAGTTTTACAAGAATGGATGCGATCAGGATCACTGCCACAAGGAGCGTGAACTCTGTTTCCTCCGGATGCATGATTTTTCCGATAGAGTCACGGACGAGTTCGTAACCCATCAAAAGGATTGCCGCAGCCACAACCAGGCCGGAAACATACTCAATCCTTCCATGTCCAAATGGATGCTCCGTATCCGGTTTTGCCCCTGCAAGCTTGAAGCCAAGCAGTGTCACGATCGAAGAACCTGCATCTGAAAGGTTGTTAAAGGCATCTGCTGTGATCGCAATGGAATTGCTTAAAGTTCCTGCGAGAAATTTACCGATAAAAAGCAGTACATTAAATAATATACCGATCACACCGCACAGCATTCCGTATGCCTCGCGCTGTTTTATTTTATCTTCTGAGTCTTTGATAAATATTTTTGCTAATAATGTTACCATGTCACTCTTCCTTTTTTATTCCAGTTTTCCAAAATGTGCAAAAGGCCAGTAAGTAAAAAGTGCTTTTCCTAAAATTTTGTCTTTTGTCACATAAGTGTTGCTCCAATATCTTGCATCCCAGGAATCATTCCTGTTATCTCCCATCATGAAGTACGATCCCTCCGGCACCTCAAATGTATATGGACCCGTGGCAACAGTCCATTCTTCTTTCAGATAGTCCTCCTGTAAAGGCTCTGCCGATCCATTGATATATATTTTTCCATCCTCAATATCGATGGTATCCCCCGGAAGCCCGATCACACGCTTCACATAAATCTCACTCTCATCATCCGGATACCGGAATACGACAATATCCCCTCTCTCTGGCTCTCCAAACACATATGCGAGCCGGTTTCCGATAAAACGGTCTCCTGGCAGGATTGTATTCTCCATCGATCCGGTAGGTACATCCGCATTGATGATCAGAAAGTTTTTGATGAGAAGCGCTGCCACTAAAGCAATTGCAAACGGGATCACCCAGCTCATGATCTCTTTGAAAATGGAGGTTTGCTCCTCGTCATTCTCCTGATTTTCCGGTGCTTTAATACCGTCTGCTGTCTGCTCTGCTTTATGTTCTATTGGATCATTAAAATCTTCTACCTGTAAATCTTCCATTATCTCTTTATCCTCAATTCATTTTCCTTATAATCTGCTATTCTGCTTTTTGCAATAGCTATATTTTACCATAACTGGAATGAAATAGATATGAGAATTTTCCTGTTGCACAAAAAAGACTGCCGGCAGTTTACCTTTTCATAAATCTGCCTGACAGTCTGATGTGCCTTCCGGAAAAAGCGCTTAGTACTCTTCCTCTTCGCCTTCTTCTTTCTCAGAAATATCGTTCACCGGTTTCTCCAGTCCCTCGATCGTGATATGGTTTTTCTCTGCGTAATCCCATAATGCAGCGTGGATTGCTTCCTCTGCCAACAGGCTGCAGTGAACCTTCACTGGTGGAAGTCCGTCTAAAGCTTCCATTACGGCTTTATTTGTCACTTCCAACGCCTGCTGTACCGTTTTTCCCTTTACAAGTTCAGTTGCCATACTGCTTGTTGCAACGGCTGCGCCACATCCAAATGTTTTAAATTTTACATCCTGGATGATCCCGTTATCATCAATGTCAAGATACATTCTCATGATGTCGCCGCATTTTGCATTACCAACGGTACCGACACCGCTTGGATTCTCAATCTCTCCAACGTTTCTTGGGTTGTTAAAATGATCCATTACTTTTTCACTATACATACTTTTTATCCTGCTTTCTTTGAATATAACCTGTTATTTTGATCACTGTAAAATCATGTGATTGAAAAATTTATTTATTCTGTTTTTTTACGAAATCCTCATATAATGGAGACATACTTCTTAAGCGCTCAATAATCTTCTTTAACTCGTCTACAACAAAATCGATCTCTTCTACGGTATTCTTCTCGGAAAGTGTCAGACGAAGAGAACCGTGTGCAATCTCGTGAGGAAGTCCGATCGCAAGCAATACATGAGACGGGTCTAAGGATCCGGAAGTACATGCGGAACCACTGGATGCACAGACACCTGCCTGATCTAATAAAATCAGCATGGATTCACCCTCGATATAACGGAAACATACGTTTACGTTGTTTGGCAGACGGTCATGTCTGTCACCATTCAATCTCACATATGGGATTTCTGTTAAAATACGGTCGATCAGATGATCTCTTAAGCTGATCTCTTTTGCACTTCTCTCTGCCATGGTGTTTTTTGCAATCTCGGCTGCTTTACCGATACCTACGATACCCGGTACATTCAGAGTTCCGGCTCTACGTTTTCTCTCCTGCGCACCACCGTGGATGAAGGAAAGAATCTTCACGCCTTTTCTGATATACATTACACCGATTCCCTTTGGTCCGTTGATCTTGTGACCGCTGGCACTCAGCATATCAATGTTCATCTCGTCCACATCGATCGGAATATGTCCAAATGCCTGTACAGCGTCCGTGTGGAATAATACGCCATGTTCATGTGCGATACATCCGATCTCCCTGACCGGCTGGATGGTTCCGATCTCGTTATTTGCTGTCATTATGGAAATCAGGATTGTGTCAGGACGGATTGCTGCCTCTAACTCGTCCAGTTTTACTTTACCGTTTTCGTCAACGTTCACATACGTAATCTCAAAACCTTTTTTCTCCAGGTAAGCACAGGTGTGAAGGATTGCATGATGTTCGATCGTGCTTGTGATGATGTGTTTTCCTTTGGACGCATAAGCGTCTGCGGTTGCCTTTAATGCCCAGTTATCAGACTCGCTGCCGCCGCCTGTAAAATAAATCTCATCTGTCTTCGCATTGATCAGTTCTGCCACGGAAGTCCTTGCTTTATCAACCGCCTTTTTGCTCTCAGATGCAAAACTGTAAATTGCAGATGGATTGCTGTATACTTCTGAAAAATATGGAAGCATCTCCTGTAACACTTCTGGATATACCTGCGTTGTTGCTGCATTATCTAAGTAAATCAGTTTACTCATATCTTTGTACCTCTTTCTATCTCTAAATTAGTTTGTAATTGATATTTCCTAGTTATTTGATATGATATAAGTATTATAACGCATTATTTCCCCTTGTCAAGGTAGGAATTGTTTTCTTTTTTGTACAAGTACGCTATTCTTTTTCATAGCCGCCCGATACCTGACAATATATAAGTATCACGGCAATTCTTCCAGACCGCTGAACATTTTCATGAGTTCTTTTTCTCCATAATCGTCAAAGTCAACAGTGAGCATCATGTCATCCTCTCTTACCACGGAACCTGTGCCGTATTTTGGATGACGGACGCGGCGTTTTTCTGTGGTTACAGTTTCATTTCCTACTGAAATATTCTTTGTTCCTGTATTCGCCGATGGATTTTTTCCCCCTGGTATTTTGCCGGCTTCCTGCAGTTCTATATGCTCTGACTGATTTGCACGCTCTGCAAGGATCTGGCGTTTCAGATCCTGTAAATGCGTTGCCGAAGACTCCCGATCCTTCTCCTGTCCTTCGATCAGATTTCCCGGTATCATGCGCAGATATCTGCTCGGCCCGGGTGCTGCCCGGTACTGTCCCGGACTTGTGTAATAGGAAAGTTCCAGATGTTCCTTCGCCCTTGTGATGCCGACAAAAAAGAGACGCTGTTCCTCCAATGTCATTAAGTTAAGATGACCAATCAAGATCTTAGCATCAGAAATGATGCTA
>OGHK01002583.1_pt1 | contig 12287 bp, 15 predicted proteins | sample 1571411 | NCBI WGS metagenome assembly OGHK01 (sample SAMEA2582043, study PRJEB24529) | metagenome | biome: Human gut stool | place: China | collected 2011 | reverse complement strand
TTGTGGTTACTCATAATCTACTTGAAGTTGAGCAGTATACAGACAGGTATATTCTGATGAATAAAGGCCGTATGATACAAAATGTTTCTACGGCAGTTATGAGTCATGACTTTGCTTCAAATGTAATGATCGTGTACTTACAAGATGAGGATGAGCTATATCATTTGCCAGAAAATGAAACGAATGAATACAAAGAAGATGAAATGCAACTAGTTCTTACCTTGTCGGAAAAGCAAGTTCCAAGTGCTGTTAATTGGCTGATGGAGCTTATAAGGAGGGGAAAAGTTTTGAATTATAAGATTACATCTGCAACATTGGATCTGCAATATAGAGGTATGATAGATGATAAATAAAGAAATATTATCAAAACCAAAGATTCATTATTTAACAAAACTGAAAGGTGTGATAGTTTGGAGTCTGATAAGACATAAGTATCTGGTACCGGTATTCAGTGTGGCACAGGCTGCATTTTCGGTTGCAATTATATGCGGAATGGCATTATTTCTTCCACGACTTGATGATCGGTCGATTGTGTATCTGGCATCTGGGGCAGTGACTTTGGGCATGATTGCGGTCGGCTGTGTTTTAGCACCACAGATAGTAAGCGAGGGAAAGCAAAATGGAGTATTTGAATATCAAAGAACGCTTCCGGTTTCAAGGAGTATTATTTTGTTAGCAGATCTTATCATATGGGGAATTGCGTCACTGCCGGGTGTGATCATGGGTTGCGTTGCTTCTGTATTGCGTTTTAATATAAACCTGAATATAACAGTACAAAGCTGTTTGGTTATAGTACTTACACAGTTTACAATGATTTGCATTGGATTTTGTATTGCCTATTGGCTTCCACCGAATACCATGGCATTGGCAACACAGGTAATTATGATAGGAGGGTTACTTTTTTCGCCTATAACATATCCAGCGGAAAGACTTCCAGAGTGGTCTATGTATATTTATAACGTGTTGCCATTTGTTCCTGTAAGTAATTTAATAAGGAAAGTTTTGTTTTTAGCAAAGCCGATAGTTAGATCCGATTTAATGGTAGTTGTTTTTTGGGCGGTTGTGGCATTCGGACTCTCACTTTGTGCATTGTCCAAAAAAGAATGAAAATTGCACCAGAATGCTATGCAATTTGTGAAAAAGAGAATAATATTGCAATTGGTGCAGTGGAATTGAAGCTGAATGGATATACGGATATGACACAAAGAGACGATGAGTTTGAGCTGGGATACTGGCTTGGACAACCATTTGGGGGAAAGGCTATATGCCGGAAGCTGCCAGGGAATCATTACGGCATGGATTTGAAGATCTCTTTTGCTTTTTGGGTGCAAAATCCTTCATGCCAGGAATAGCACCTCCGGCTACAGCCCAGAAATACAGGCTTGCCACACTGCAATACGGACTTAATCTCCGCCGGTATTTTTCGAACAGTTTGCGGTCAATTTTTCTGTGGTGATAAACCATCCGCATGCCGCGTTGGATTGCCAGATCACCAAAACTCAATACATTTGGACGCTGCATACAAAACAACAGAATCATTTCCGCGGTCCAGACACCAATTCCCTGTAAAGAAGATAATTCTTTTATGGCTTCTTCGTCCGATTTTTTCCAGATTCCGTCAATATCAAAGGTTCTGTCCTTTACTTTTCGGGCAAAATCGGTAATATACCCTGCCTTTTTGAAGGTAATTCCCAGTGACTGTAAATTGGAAACTCCGGCACTCAGTATGGTATCTGCGTTAATGATACCATACTGATCCTTCATTCGTTTCCAGATGGTTGCCTGTGCTTTTGTTGAAATCTGCTGACCGATGATATGATGAATTACGGCTGAAAATAAATCGGTGTCAACTTCCCGTTCAATCATTCCGATTTTATCGATAATTTCTGCGAGGCGTTTATCTTTCTGTTTGAGGTATGTAATCTCTTTTTCTCCGTATGCAAAAAACATTTTTATCGTCCTTTTTATAACTGTATTGTAATAATTTACCATATTATTATATCACTTAACAGGACAATAAAATTACAAAAAGGAAAAATCATAATAGCAATCATAATAGCCATTAAAATGGTTCTGTTTTATCTATAAAAACAATTATTTTGATGACTATTTCTTTACTTAGATAAAAAAAGATGTTAAATTGTGTTATTGATTGAAATGCTCAATCATGATATGGATTATGTTGTTTCCCTGAAAATTCCACCGAAAGAATTGCCGATTCGGATGTGGTATATGTACAAAAATAAGCCATGTGCATTGATTGATGTTGATGAGGCAAAAAAGATTGTGCGAATAAAAATTATGTGGATAATGTGCAATTTACCGCGTTTGGAAGTAATACCGAACCGAGTATTGCAGATTATGAAGATTTTTTGGAATCAAGGTGTTTGCCAAGATCGAGAGATAAAATAAAACTGGAATTAAAAGAATCAGACATCCCCTTTTATGATCCCTATTTAATTGTAAAAAAACGCAGGGGCGAATGGCAGAAGGAGTATAATCAAATGACTATTCGAAGAGCAAACGAAAACGACATCCCAAGACTGCTGGAACTGTTAGAGCAGGTGCTTCAGATCCATGCAGATATCCGGCCGGATATTTTTATCCCGGGAACCACAAAATACACAAACGAAGAACTTTCCCAGATGATAAAGGATGATACCAGACCGATTTATGTTGCAGCAGATGAGAATGACAACTGTCTCGGCTATGCATTCTGTCAGTTGCGGGAGCAGCCATTTTCCAACAATATGGTGCCGTTTACCTCGCTTTTTATCGATGATCTGTGTGTCGATGCAAGTACCAGAGGACAGCACATCGGAGAGAAGTTGTTTGTGCATGTAAAAGAGGAGGCAAAGCGTTTAGGCTGTTATGAAGTGACGCTCAATGTCTGGGCGGGAAATACCTCGGCGGAGAAATTTTATGAAAAGATGGGGCTGAAAACCAAGGAGCAGCAGATGGAGTATATTTTATGATAAATATCCGAAGTGCAAAACAAATGGATCTTGCCCGGATTGAAACGATATACAACCACATTCATGATGAGGAAGTTGGCATTGTACCGTGCGTGTTTAACGGGATTCCGGATGTACAGCTTGTGTGTCTTGAAAAATACCGGCTAATCTAAAATATAACTTTAGATTAGCCGGTATATTTTTATTGATTTTGTATATATTAACGACTATAATAAAATCAGAGTTTAGATTAGCCGGAGGTTTGTTATGCCATATATACAAAGAGCGATAACGCCAATATTGAAACAAAGAGTGTCTACCAGCAAGTGCATGTTACTGGTAGGAGCCAGACAGGTCGGGAAATCAACACTTATAAAGCATGAATTCAAGGATTTTAACCGGGCAAATTTTGATGACAGACTGACAAGAATGCAGGCGAAGGAAGAACCTAAATTGTTTTTTTTAAACAATCCACAGCCGCTTTTTATAGATGAGGTTCAAAAAGAAAGCAGTATTCTGGAAGATATCAAGCAGATTGTCGATGAATCGGATGAGCGAGGGATGTTTCTTCTTTCCGGTTCTCAGAAACTTGAACTTATGAAAGGCAAGAGTGAATCGTTGGCAGGAAGAGTGTCAATCTCAGAGCTTACCGGATTATCAATGCGGGAGATTTATGGTGTAAAATTTAACCGGCATTTTATCCCAACCGATGCATATATCAAAGAACGTGAAAAAGAGATTGTAAAATATGACAATATATGGGAAATTATCCACAAAGGATCTTATCCCGAGCTTTATGATATAGACAGGGACTGGCAAGAATATTATTCTTCTTACGTTGCAACTTATCTGGAGAGGGATATCAATGAACTGGTGGCGGCAGATGGTATTACATTTACCAAATTTCTGACGGCAGTTGCTGCAAGAACAGGTGAACTTCTCAATTATTCCAACATAGCAGGAGACGTCGGGGTAAGTGAGCCGACAATTAAGAACTGGATATCTATTTTGGAAAGAACCGGAATTGTATATCTGCTCCAGCCGTATAGTGCGAGCGCACTTAAAAGGGCAATAAAGACACCAAAACTTTATTTCCGGGATACCGGACTGGCATGTTATCTTACCAGATGGCTTACTGCCGAAACATTGAAATGTTCAGCGGTTGCAGGGAATATGTTTGAGACATTTGTAGTGTCTGAAATTTTAAAATCCTATTCCAACGAGGGCAAAGATTACAGATTTAACATTTTTTATTACAGAGGGAAAGACAGAAATGCTTCCGGTGAAAACGAAATTGATCTTGTGATAGAGGAGGATGGAGTCTTATATCCGGTCGAGATTAAAATGTCCGGCAATCCCAAAGCAAGTATGGGAGCAACGAATCAGGTACTGGATAAGGTAAGTGATAAAAAAAGAGGTCTCGGAGTTATTTTATGTCTGATTGATAAAAAGACATATTTAAGAGAAAATCTTGTAGCATTACCGATCGAATTTATATAAAAGGGGTGATCCCATGATGCTAATGTGTAAAAACACACCTGTTTACGACATAGAGAAAGAAAAAACATTAAATTATAATCTTCTTCCGGGGCTGATGCAGCAAAAAGGTGCAGACAATCACACCTTCACAAAATGGATGAAATACCGCTATTCCTCAGGTACCAACACGATAGCACGGAAATTAAAGGGCATCACATTCGGACAGGGAGCGCGTATGCGCATTAACCGTGAGACCAGAGCGTTGAGTTTCATCGACTGTTACTGGACAAAAGCTGAGGATGATTCGATATGTTTTGAGGAGATCAGTCCGTATTACAAACCATTCTGGGACGGAAACGAAGAATTTACGGGACAGGCGGCACCGACACTCTACGTGGGTGGTGCACTGTCAAAGGAATGGAAACAGGACGGAAAACTCTACAAATATGGCGATATTTCCGTGGAACTGCAATGTATTAAGCTTTGCAGGGAATGCGGAATTTCTGTAGAAAGAGCAGATGAGACAGACGGAGGAATCGCAATTTCTAATATAACCTCCCCAAAGGTGATGCTTGAGCAGGCAGATCAGTCGGGAAGAATTGATCCGGATGATTTTGATGAGCAGACGATTATAGATCTGTTTGGAAAAGCCGGAGCGCAAATGCTTATTATAGATGCGATAATCGGAAATGGAGACCGGCATGCAGGTAATTTTGGCTGGATTAGAAATACGGATACCGGAGAGTATGTGTGCATGGCACCGTTGTATGACTTTGATCATGCATTAGACAGCACATTAGAGTCTGACCGGCTTTTAACAGATGCGGTTAAATTTTGTATGCCGTATGAGGATGAGATAGTGCGCATTGCGGGTATAGCCCAGGGATCGGAAAACGAAGTATTTAAGAAACGGGCGCAGAGCATTATGAAGTTGCTTGATGCCGGAAAATGAGGTAGTGATGTACCTGAATTCGGAAATATTTTCTATGAAGCAAAAATCAGAAAACAATTGGTGCCTGACACAATAAACAACGGGCGAGACAGGCATAGAACAAAGAATTATGCAGCTTTTTCCACCTCAAATTTCCAGATATGCCGGATTTGTGGCAAAAGTCGATCCATATCCCAGTGTTTTTTGCTGTTTTTGGGGCTGTTGGGATCATTGACGACAACGCGTCCTTTGGAATCGATGCCGGTGAGAACAATGAAATGTCCACTATAAGTAAAATCTCCGGGCAGCATGGAGCAGATCATCGGGGTGGATGAGGTAAGATTTTGCCGGATATAATCGTTATTTATGGTTCCCTCTGTGGATGTAAGGCCCAGCTTTTTTGCACCTGCAGTCATCAGATCCCACGAAGTGCCCTGTCCACTGATATAATAACCCTGTTTTTGCGAAAATTGTGCCACTTTATAAGGATTCCACGTTGCTTTTCCAGTTAATCCGCAGATAACCATAGAAAGTGAAGTTGGACCACAACCGTTGACACCAAGGAAATTGCTGCCATATGTTTTGTACCCCCATCGCTTATCCCACTGGATGAATAGAGGAATGTTGTCTTTTCTTACTTCGTGTGACACATCAAGGTCAAAGGATTTGTTTTTGTATTTGTGATAATTTTCTACAAAATCGGTTGCTTCCGGATATTTTTGCTCAAACTCGATAAGAGAATCCGGGAGTTGTTCGTGCATGGCTGTTTCGTAGGATTGATGGGAATAAAATCCGATGATGATGAAAAATATTAAAAATAATGGTAGAAAAATTTTTCTTTTGCGTTTCTTTTTTTTCTGTTTCATTATACGGTCTCTTTTCTTTTGTTTTCCTAAACGGATAGCTTAATCATAGCATATATGTTTTAAAATAAGTCTTAATATTTCTTAACAAATCTTAACATTTTTACAGAGTGATATTATGTTATAAAAATATGGTACAATACTATATAAATTAAATAATGCTTGATAAATGGGAGAAAATATGGATGAAATAACAATTTTGATTATTGAAGATGATGAAGATATCCGGGAAAGCGTAAAGATATTGCTGGAAAACGAGGGTTTTCATGTAATTGAAGCGGATAATGGAATGGATGGGCTGCACCAGATTTCAGAGGATACGGATCTTGTTATTTTGGACATTATGATGCCTGGGATTTCTGGCATCAAAACCTGTGAACAAATACGCAAGATTTCCTATGTGCCGATTTTATTTTTGACCGCAAAAAGCAGTGAGAATGATAAAATTATCGGATTTACAGCCGGGGCAGATGATTATCTGGTGAAACCATTTTCTTATGCAGAATTGCTGGCAAGGATAAAGGCATTGTTGCGTCGAAAACAGGTTTATACTTGTGGAAACATGAAAGAAAATGGACAAAATGTGTGGATAAAAAAAGGAGATCTGAAGATCAATACTACAGGAAATAAAGTATTTTCAGGGGATGAGGAGATTTACCTGACGGAAACAGAATATGAAATTTTGTCATTAATGCTGAAATACAGGGGAAAAATTTTTTCCGTACAAAACATATATGAGAGCGTCTGGCAGGAGCCGTTTTTCAATAATTCTGCAAATACCGTTATGGTTCATATTCGGAAATTGAGACTGAAAATTGAAAAGAATCCGCAGAAACCGCAAATTATACAAACGGTGTGGGGGAAAGGATACCGCATTGAATAAACGAAAAAGAAAACATCTGATGGAAAAAATGATCGGAATTCTGCTGTTGGGATTTTTTCTTGCACTGCTGTTGTTTTTGCTTATATTTTTTATGGGAAATGGAGCATTAAACCGGTATTTTGAAAGTTCTATGTATCGAAGAAATGTTTCTAAGGAAACCATAGCAATGTTTCAGGAATATGTATCCAGACATCATCTGGCGGCTTCCGACACGGAGCGTATCCGGGAGTGGGCAAAAGAAAACCATATTGGGTATTTTACGATTTCAAGAAAGCGCATGCTGCTTTACGATAATTATTACGCACTTCCAGTTGCCTTGGATCGTACAAAATCAGAGCAATTACACTATACATGGCAATATTTTCAAGAAGTATCGTTTACAGATGGGAATGCAGATGTATTTATATATGTGAATCGTGAGCGAAAGTATTATATCCTGGTAGATGTGGCTGCGGCACTTTGTGGTGTGCTGGTCTGGATTGGAGTGTTTGCGTTTGGTGTAAGCGGATATGTACGGTACATCAGGCAATTGAGTGGGGAAGTAGCGAAACTGGAAGATGGATTATGGTCGGTGGATTTTACTATAAAAGGAGAGGATGAGCTGACAGATCTGGCACGCGGTCTGGAGCATATGAAAACAGTTCTTTTGGAGAAGGAAGAAAAAGAACGAAATATGAAAAAGGCACAGAATAAACTGGTTCTGGGGATGGCACATGATTTGCGGACGCCATTGACTGCATTAATGGCATATCTTGAAATTATAAAAAGAGAACCCGAACACGATAAGGTGAAACTTTATGTAAAGAAAACAGTGGGAAAAGCGATTCAGATTAAAAATCTTTCAGATCAGCTATTTGAGTTTTTTCTTATCAATTCAGGGCAGCAGCCACAGATGGAAAAGTCGGAATCCATAGCTTTTGTAATGGAGGATTACTGTTCGGAATTGTGCAATGTATTGCAGACAAATGGCTATACGGTTACACTGGGATGGAAACAGTGGGAGGAAGTAAAGATAAGTGTTTGTTATGATTATATCGGACGCATTATGAATAATTTGTTATCCAATCTTTTGAAGTATGCAGACAAGACAAAAGAAATCCTGTTGGATATGGGAATTTGTCAGGACGAGTTTTTCTTTTCCATTATGAATGCAGCGGCAAATAAAGAACAGGATCATAGAGGAACGGGAATTGGGGTTCATAATATTGAAATCATGATGGAGCAAATGCAGGGCAGATGCGAAGAAGAATGTGGGGAGGAGTCTTATCGGATCTGCCTGTATTTTCCATTAGAAAAATCAGAAAATTCATAAAGAGACTTTCACCTTCTCATTGATATTCAGGCAAAGATGTCTGAGGGAAAATCGGCTGGTTATGAAAAAAGACGGCAAGAACAGGAGCCACGGCTTGTACTCAAATCAGAGTACAGGTCGTGGCTTTTCATACTATGAAATTTAATAGCAACTTATAAATTTACTAATATCTTGTGATAAACGAGCAATTCTCCTAAAATGTATTTGAACCATTGGTGTCTGACACAATAAAAAGTATTACCGTGACTGCCCCTTGCGGTAGTACATGTAGGAGTAGATCACCGGAAAAATGCACGGGAGGATGGCGAGCGCCATAAGCACCCAGATATTCTGGAACGGCGTGGTGACGATCAGAAGGAGCCCTCCGATCACCATGCATTTTCCACCGAACCGGTGCGTGTGATACCAGTTATCGGCATCATTCAGCGCCCACGAAATGCGGAAGCCAATGGTGTAATTCGGCTTTACCGTCGGCAGGAAGTTGCCTAATATCAAGTATAAAACTCCGATGAGCAGCCCACAAAGAAAACCAATATCAAACTGATACCCTAAATTATACCCATAAACCGTGCTGCATACAATGATGGAAAATACCGGGCAGATCCACAGGACAATAAAGAATATTTTTTTGTTGATGCTATTTGCCTTGGGATCAATGTTCATTGCGATCACGCATACCAGATGCAGGATCAGCATGATCACCGGAAGCCCGAACACTGCAAAAGCCTTGGATGAGTAGCCGTCCGGTTCGTTGCCTGTGCTCCAATGGGTTGCAACGGAATCCGGAAGCTGCTTCCACAAAAGCAATCCGATAAGGATCGGGAGCAGCGTCGCAATCGATGTGAGTAATATCATTTTTTTATGTTGTCTGATCATGGTCATTTCCTCCTTTTAATTCAGTGATCCATAGCATGATCTCCTCAAGCACGGTGGTGTTGAGCTCATAATAGATGAATTTTCCTTCCCGCTCGTCGCGGATCAGGTCTGCCTCCTTCAAAACGGACAGGTGCCGGGAAACCGCCGCACCGGAAATCGAAAAATGGTCGCCGATCTCGCCCGCAGACAGCCGTGATTTCTTGAGCAGATTAAGGATTTCGCGTCTTGTTGGATCGGCAAGCGCGCGAAGCGTATCCTGCATTCCCAAACTTATCCCTCCTACGCTTAACATTTAACTTAATTGTTAAATGTATTATAACATAATACGTGTGGTTTGCAAGGGGAAATTAAAGTGTTTTTTGTAATTGCTCCCATTCATGTTTCGATAATCGATATTCTAAGCGGGTTTTCATTTTACCATCGTGCCATTCATAATCAATATGCTCGGCTTCTTTTATTAACCCGTTTTTCTGCATAACCCTCTCGGAGCCCTTATTCTCTGCCAGACACCCGGTTGTAACTCTGTACACATTGTCTTGTGTGAAGGCATATTCCAGAACCTTCTTCAATGCCTCCGAGGTGTAGCCATTCCCCCAATGCCTCGGATATGTAAAATAGCCCAGATGGACAAGCTTTCCTACCGGAGTGTCGGCTTCAACCGTATACCCGATGCTGCCAACCTGTTCGTGCGTGTCTTTCAGCTCCATGTGACAGAAATAGAATTTCCGCTCCGGGGATTTCATGTCAGACAGGACTTCCGCGAAATCCCGTCTGGCTTCCTCAACGGGATGCAACTGTATGTCCTGCAGATAGTACATGGTCTCGGCATCCATTTTCAATCTGCTGTATGCCTCAAAATCCTTCTCTGTATAATCTCTTAAAATAATGCTCATGTGTGATAAAGTAACACAACTAAAATAAAGAAAGACAGCCCACTATTCCGTAAAATAATGGAGTAATAGAGAAAACGTTTTTTCTATGCTAAAATAGGCATATAAAGTAGAATGACAATCAAGATATACAAGAAAGCACTTAAACTCTACCGTTTGTCATGTAATTGTATAGCTTACTTGCTAGAGTGCAAATGAGTATTTTGATAAGATTTATACACAAAATCAAAAGGAGGAACACATATGGAGTTCGCAGAAAAACTTATAACACTACGCAAAAGTAGAGAATTAACACAGGAACAACTGGCTGAGCAGCTTAATGTTTCAAGACAATCTATTTCAAAATGGGAAAGTGGGCAGGTCATACCCGAAGTAGAAAAGATTGTTGAACTAAGCAAAGTATTCGATGTTACCGTGGATTATCTGTTAAAACCATCAGAGATAGATGAATTATCGGTTAAAACAGAAATTCTGGAACAACAACAGAAACAGATGTTAGTTAGGGAACAGAAACGCACTCAAATTTCCAAAAATATTATGTATTCGATTGGAATTTATTTGATTTTTTTTGCGGTCTATTTCATTGGGCATTTCTATTTTGAAATATGGAATGCTTCTGTAATTCTTGCGGAATTACTCATTGCAACCGCGATTGTAGTTTTTGTTTGGGTAAGGAGTTTTTCCGACAAATCATAAAGAGATAGAATTTGTAGCAAACCCAGCCGAGCCTGTCAACGGTCAAGATGAACGGCGCAAAAGCGCCGCCGTTGACAGCCCCGCCCGTCTTTGCTGTTCGGTAATCAAGAGGGCGACAGCACAAAATGCTGACGCTCTCTGCCATTATTTAGAAAGGGGGATTTTCCATGACCGAACACGAAAAGTATCAAGAGCATATCCGGCATACACACGATGTTTTTTGCAAGACCGTCATTCGGCATGCTGCCATAGACGCAGCCCGAAGCATACGCAGCCGCCGCAAGCGGGAACTCTCACTTGAATATCTGATAGAAGAAAAGCACTATCCATTCAGTACCATAGATAAGTATTTTGCGGAGCAAGCTGCCATGAACAGCTATCCTTTTTTCGTCTGCGGTCAGATGGTGCTTTTGGAAAGTCCAGAGCTTGCCACAGCTCTGTCCGCACTATCACAGATGGAACAGGAAATCATTTTCCTATACTACTTCCAACGATTGACGCATAGGGAGATTGGACGGAGATATGGACGGGCAGGCAACACAACCGGGCGGCGGATTCAGATGATTTTGCGGCAGCTACGGGCAAAGTTGGAGGGCTTGTCCTATGAGCCAGCTACTTCCCTATGAAACAATCGTTAAGGCAAGCGAGGGCGACCCGGAAGCTGTTGCCGCCGTTCTATCCCATTATGCCGGATATATCCGCTCTTGTGCGAAAATGGACGGATAATTGGTGCCTGACACAATAAACACAGGTATAGCTTTAAACTATGACAAACCGCCAAAGAAAGGTATTATACAAATAAACTCTGAGATGGTAGGATAACCTCAGCAAAACAAACAGACAAAAACCAGAAAAGAAACAGGAGGTTATCGGATAAATGAGCACATTAAAGACACCATTTCGTTATGATTTTGTAGGAAGTTTTTTAAGACCGGAAAAATTAAAAGCTGCAAAGAAAGCTTTTGAGGAAGGAACCATCACAAAGGAAGAACTCGACCGCATCACCGATGAGTGCGTGACAGAAATCGTTGCAAAGCAGAAAGCAGCAGGCTTCCATGCGATCACCGATGGAGAGTTCCGCAGAAAATTCTGGCACCTGGATTTTATGTGGGGATTTGAAGGCGTTGCCCACGAGAAAGATGGCGGCGGTGTACAGTTTAACGGAGAGATGGCAGATCTTGAAGCAACTTATCTCGTAGGAAAGGTAAAAGCAAAAGTACATCCGTTTGTAGAATACTTTAAGTTTTTAAAGCAGTTCGAAGATGAGCAGACCGTTGCAAAATATACGATTCCGGCACCGGCACAGATGTATCAGCAGATGATCGTTCCGCAGAACATTGAGCAGACAAGAAAATTTTATGCAACCGATGAGGAACTGATCGAGGATATCGGAAAGGCATATC
>OGHK01002582.1_pt1 | contig 12288 bp, 10 predicted proteins | sample 1571411 | NCBI WGS metagenome assembly OGHK01 (sample SAMEA2582043, study PRJEB24529) | metagenome | biome: Human gut stool | place: China | collected 2011 | reverse complement strand
TATGCATAAATATAATACGTTATACACTCGTACATTAAATTAGCATGTTTTGACCCCAACATCATGTATATAATTTTAGGGAACTTTTCTTATAAAATATCTTATAAAAGTTCCCTAAAGTAGTGCAGCTATGAATAATTTTAACGAATTTCAGTCTTTGCTTCAGGAAAAAGCCTGCCTTACTGCAACACCCCGTCCTTTATCACCAGCACCCTGTCCGCAAAGTCCGCCATCTGCCTGTCATGTGTCACCATCACGATAGTCTGCCCGAACATGTCGGACGCATTGCGGAGAAGTGCTGCGACCTCGGATGAGGTCTCGGCATCGAGATTTCCGGTCGGTTCATCGGCAAGAATCACGTCAGGATTGTTGACAAGCGCCCTCGCGAGCGACACTCTCTGCTTCTCACCGCCGGACATCTCGAACGGAAACTTGTCCCTGCAATGTTCAATGCCAAGCTTTTCCATAATCTCTATTACTTCATCCTTATCCTCGCGCCTTTTGTCGAGATGCACCGGAAAAACTATATTCTCGTATGCCGTGTACTCCGGGAAAAGGTTGTAGTCCTGGTACACGAAGCCTATATTTCTTCTCCTGAACTCGGAGAGCTGCTTATCCGAAAGCTTCGTGCCTCCGCCGTATATGTCCGCTCCGCCAATCTTTACCGTGCCCTCATCCGGAACATCGAGCGTTCCAAGTATCCTTAAGAGTGTCGATTTTCCCGAACCGCTCTTTCCGATTATCGCTGCAAATTCGCCTCTCTCAAACGCAACACTGCAATTTCTAAGTGCCCTGACCGGGACTCTGCCCTCATAAGTCCTTGACACATTCACCGCCTCTAAAACAATATCCTTTCCCATATTAATACCAGTCCTTTCCCAAAGTCATATTTATACCCATGCATACTGCAAGCATTGATTGCAGTACTGCCACCAATAAGTAGTTTGAAAGTTTTTCTTTCAAACTTTCATTCCCGAATGCCTCGCATTTTACAGCCTTCCCGCTCTTAGCTCTCTTACCGTCATCGCCGTGCCCACAATTACAAATACAATGATAATCACCGCAACAATCACAAAGTTCCACTCATACGGAAGGTCTAAGAGCTGTATCGGAACCAGCCTCATTCCCTCCTCCGCCGTTGAGAATGAGAATATCCTGCCAAGCCTGTGCGATGTCAGCCATCCGCCCGTTATCGCAACCTTTTTTATCTGATTTACATAAACAAAGCCGTATATCGCCACAAAAACAGGAATCGAAGCAAGCAGCGACAAGCCGTCCTTTGCCGCATCGCACGCCGACTGTTTTATGAGAAAGCCGTCATCCACACCCTCCTGCTTGTATTTTGCCCTCGTCTCGCACAGTCCTGCAATATCATCCTTCAGGATTGCTATTCTTATGACCGCAAACATGAAAAACAGCGCCGCCACAAAGCATCCATACATAAAAAACTCGTGCATTATGGATTTGTATTGATTTTTCAGTTCGCCATATCTTGAAGTGTAGCTTCCGCCATTTCTCACGGCGATTATGGACAACTGCTGCGCGGTAAATTCGGCATCCCTGTAATTGTCAAATATAAATTCCGCCTGCGTATACTTAAATTCCTTGCCGTCGGCAGCCGCAATCCGCTCTCCGAGCGCTTCTGAGCCGTATATTGTGTAATATTTTCCGCCATAAGGCACACCGTCCGACACATTTGCCGAAGTTCCGACAACCGCAACCTCTACATCTATATTTCCCGATGCTGTCGGGATATGTATTACTGTCCCTGCCGTGAGCGATGAGTCCGTCTCCTCCGTGTTAAACAGCACCAAAACCTGCTCACCACTCTCGAACCTTTTGCGGTCTGCGCCATCCCACCTGATATTTTTTGCAAACGCCTCCCAGATGTCATCATAATTGCTGCAATAAATTTCCGTAAAAATCTCCCCGTACTTGTCATCGTACTGCCAATAGCCGCCATTCATCCCGTGAACTTTGGTTACTTCATTGACAGCCTCCCTATAATACTCCGACTGCTCCATGCCGTTCCATGTAAGCTTATGTGTTGACACCCTCGCATTATAGTTCAGCGCGCGGATTCCCTCGACAAGCTCCATGCTCTTGAGCGCCGTTTTTGAAAAACCGCCATCCGTGTCATAGAACGAGGCGTTGGTCGACGTCACCATCCCCGTCTCCTTATCCTCATAGTCAATCTGATAGTAAAAGCCTGACGGCATATCGATTGTGAAATCATTCACAGAGCTCTTAAAGCCCTTATAATATGATATATCCGTGTAAATCTTGGTGAAGCTGTAGAGCACCACACTGCACACCGCAATTCCTATCACCCTCAAAAGTAACGTCCTCACCGGGTGGAGTGCGTTCTGACGCTTTGCCGCATAAGCAGGCGTTATCATTCTTCCGTTTCTGCCGCCGTGTATCTTTTTTCTCAGATGGTTTGCCCTGCGCGCACTTATTTTTCCCTCGCCCTGTACCATTCGCCTACTCATAAGCGTGGTCTGCGAAGCCAGAACAGCCACAAGCATCGTTAAAAATACCACTCCCACAATCCGCAGCAGCAATCCGACATCAAAGACGAAAAAGTACTCTATATCCGCCGCCCTGCTCACGAAAACCACAGCCACGACACATATCAGGTACGCCCCAAGCACACCCGCCGCTGCAGCCGGGAGCATGGTAAACACACTCTCCTGAATCGAGAACGCCCTTATCTGCCCCTTTGATGCGCCTATGCACCTCATAAGATAATACGCACTCTTTCTCCGCCTGTTTTCCTGAATGATTATGTATACCATCGCACAGCAGCCAATCACCATGACGGATATTAAAACCCACACATTCGTAACCTCGCTGTCCCACAGCACCGCGTCATAGACCTTGGAATTGTAGAACATAGCGGCATCCCCCTCCGCAAGCGTCCTTGCAAATTCAGGATTCACATCCGCATACTCGTCTTTGAGACTGTAAAATCCAAAGTGAATCTTCTGTGCGTCGAGTGCGGCAAAATCCTCCGCTGACACAATCATGCCCGGCATTCCCGAGCCCGTAGACCACAGGTCAAGATAATTGTAGAGGATGCCCGTGACCACATACTGCTTTGTGTGATACTCCTGATTCATGTTTTTTTCGCGTAGCTCACTGTAATCGTAATACTTTCCGTAGCATACCTCTATCTGCTGCCCGAGCTCATACGAAAGCCCAAGCCTTTCAAGCGCCCCGAGCGTTAGCGCTATCTCGCCCTCGCCCTCAGGCATCCGCCCGTCAAATATCCTCACACGTCCTATGTCGGACATATTGTCGGGAAGTGTACCGATATACATCCCCGTATCATTTGAAAACGCATCTCCGCCGTCATTTAAGTAAACGTGCACGCCTCCGAGCACCTCACCCGTCTTTTTTACATACGGATGCAATGCCTCAGGCGTAGTAACAAATCCCGGCTGCTCGAGTATCCAGCCCCCGCACAGCCTTATATTCCTCTGATTTTCGTACTCCTCCATCTGACTGTGATAGAGCAAAAAAGCGGCAAGAAAAAAGCTCACAAGAAATACAATAAGTGATACCCTCACAAGCTCTTTTCTCCTCCGCCGTCTGCTGACACTGATTAAGTCCATATCTCATGCTCCTCTCTCATTATGTAAAATAGCTTTCCCGCCTTTATATTCAGAGCATACACCACATTTCTTACAGGACTCTTACAGCTTCTTCGATTTTTATTTTGTCCTTCACATCATATATAGGAAGCATAATCCTTATCACACAGCCCGTATCACCATCGGCACTGTGCACCACAATATCGCCCCCGTGCGCTTTTACAACCATATATGCGAGATTTAAGCCTATGCCCGTGCTGTCCTCCCTTGAGTTCTCACCCACATAGTAGCGCTCAAACAGCTTTGACATTTCTTCCTTCTTCACCCCCGGACCTTCGTCCGTTATCCCGAGACTCACCATGTCACTTTGGCATGCTCCCCGCAACACCACCCTGCCGTACTCAAGTCCGTTGGACACGATATTATTCACAGCCTGATAAAGCCACTCCTCATCCGCATCTATCATGCACGACGGCATATTTTCAACGATAAGGCCGTCATTTTCAAGCTCAAGCCGCTTCACCAGCGACGCCACATCCATCCTCCGCTTGTTAAAATGAAGCTTTCCGACACGAAGCCTGGCGGAATTTAACAGCATCATCAAGAGCTCCTTCATGTGCTCTATGTTGTCAATGCACTTCTCCCTAAGTCTCTCATCATGCTCTCTATCCCAGCCATCCATCAGCTCGAGATTTACCATCACCGCCGCGAGCGGGGTTTTAAGCTGGTGCGTCACATTTTCCATAAACACCTGAATATCCTGCTGCCTGTCCTCATAGTACTTTTCCTTTGCGCGTGCATCCTCCGTAAGCCTGTTTATAGTGTGCTCACTTTCCATGTCAGCCATCCCCTGATGCCTTCCCCTAATCACCACAAGACACACGATTCCGCATAGAATAACTGCTGCCGCGCATCCGAGCACAGCAACCGCCCCATATACATTCAATCTGTTCCACAGACGGAAGGCTTCTCCTGTGTAGCCAAGACTTTTTGCAGCCTCCACGCCCGCTGCCTTCTCATCACGTCCCGTGAACATACCCCTAAGCAGCTCATTTGCCGCATTTTCGTCATATTCATACACAATTCCGACCATGTTCTGAATCTGCCCTGTATAGAACTTTAACATAAAAAGCATGCCGCCAAGAGCCAGTGCTCCAATGCAGCATGCAAGTCCTATTACCGCAATATCAAAATGCCTGTATCTTCCGCTCATCATCCGTCCTCCCGCTCATTCCATCTGTACCCGATTCCTCTTACCGTGTCTATGTACTCCGCACCATCTATCCTGCCAAGCTTTTTTCGCAGGCGGCTTATCTCCACCGACAATGTATTGTCATCCACGAACTCGCCGTCAATATCCCACATAAGCTCAAGAAGTCTCTGACGCGGTATAAGAATACCCGGATTTTCCGTAAAAAAACTGAGAAGCTTAAGCTCGTTCCTTCTAAGCTCCAGCTCCTGTCCACACTTAAACACTCTTCCCGCCGCCTTATCGTACACCAAATCACCGGCTCTGTATGTCTCATTGTTCTTATGGTATCTGTTAAGATGCGCTCCGACTCTCGCCATAAGCTCTCTCTTCCTGAACGGCTTCCCAAGGTAATCATTTCCGCCCATCTCAAGCCCTTTTACAACGCTGTCCTCATCATCAAGTGCCGTCAAAAAGATAATCGGCACATTGCTTCCAAGCTCATCCCTTATATGCTCACACAGTCCGAATCCACTTCCATCCGGAAGCATGACATCGAGCAGGTACAGATCGGCACCGCCGCCGGCAATACTTCTCTCAGCCTCCTGCACGCTTCCGCACGCCGCTACATCATATCCGTCCCTTACAAGAAGCTCGCACAAGCCCTCCCTTATATCCCTGTCATCCTCAACAACAATAATCTTCCCCCTGCTCATGGGTGGTCTCCCTCCAACGTGATAATATATTAATTATATTAATTCTCTATTATACTCTTCCAACTCCTCTGCGAATATATTTTTTTTCATAAATGTATTCACACTTTCATCATTTTCAGCTATCAGTAATATATACATGCCATCCCATGCCACGATTTCCGAAACTGCCAGCGGATGTTGTACGCTAATCGGACTTTTCCAAAACCCCGTATATCCATCTGCATACGGATAATCGTATTTCAACACCTCATCCAATGTTACAGCTTTCGGAAAGACAGAGAATACCCCCCATATCCATTGGAAGTCCTCTTTTTTCAATAAGAGCAACAGCTCCTTCCCATCAATCCAGCAGTATTCCGCATCCATGATTTCGTATATTTCCCTGTCTGCGGGACAACATTCAATATTGGTTATAAGACAATTACATTTATCAAAATCATTCATGCAGCCAAACACCTCTATTAATGAGGTCTTATCATAATTTATTATACAGCCCTTCACACCAGTCCTCCTTAGTGTATACATATTGACTCTCTTGTGCTCATTATATCATATAATTCCCAGTTCAACGCAATAATGGTATGGCAGTCCTGCGATTTAACGACAGTTTTAGCAGGATGCCATACCATTATTCTGTTGAACGTCCGGGACTATTTATTCATCAAATAAATACACCGCTTTGTCTGTAAACAGCCACGCACTATATCTATTGATGGACTTATTATTACATCCAGTTATTGTTCTTCCTAAAGCTCCCCGCCATGATAACGCAGTCCACTCCAAGCAGAATGAGATAAGCCCCTATGAGCACCGATGCCGAGAACAGTGCTATCGACGGCGAGAATATCATGAGTATTCCCAACACAATTCCGATAATGTTGAGCACAAGCGAGAAAATGTAATACACTCTTCCCGCGCCGATTCTTACGAGTGGAAGATGTGAAAGTCTCGATATGCTGTGTGCGATGAACCATATCGGTATGAGCATAACGATTATGAGCTGACCCGCATTCGGATACATGAGAAGCATTGCTCCGGCAAGTACACTCATTACCCCGGATACGAGTGCGAGCACAGGTCCAAAGCCCGTGTATTTTTCCATCTTGACATAGAAGATTATGTCGGCAACGCCCGTCACTATCGCCATGATACCGTATATGATTGAGAAGCCCCAGAACACTCCTGTGGGGCAGACAAGTGTAACTATGCCGAGTATGATTAGCAGTATGCCCTCTATCAGCTCTAGCCATTTGCAGCGTGAATACTCTTTCATACCTGCTCACCCACCTCTCTCACAGAAGCAGTCTGCTGTTCTTTTTGCTGTTCTTTTTGCTGTTCTTTATTCACTGTGTCCGATTCAGAAGCACTTTCTCCTTCTTTATTATCTGCGTCCCCTGAGGCTTCTGCCTGCGCGGAATTGTCGGCATTTTTCTGATTATTGAGAATCTTCATAAACTCCTCGCCGGTAATGGTTTCCTTCTCATACAGGTACATGGCAAGCTCATCAAGCTTAGCCCTGTTGTCCATAAGGAGCTTCTTAGCCTTCTCATGCTGACGCTTTACAAGCTCTACAACCTTCTTATCAATCTCCTTCTGTGTGTCCGCCGAGCAGCTGAGCGATGTGTCGCCTCCGAGATACTGGTTCGTGACAGTCTCCATCGCAACCATATCGAACTCTTCACTCATTCCATATCTGGTTATCATGGCACGCGCAAGCTTCGTCGCCTGCTCTATATCATTGGATGCCCCTGTGGTAATCTCGTTAAAGACAACCTCCTCAGCGGCACGTCCACCTGTGAAGGTCGCAATCTTGTTCTCAATCTCCTTCTTGTTCATAAGGTATTTATCACCCTGCTCCACCTGCATTGTGTAGCCAAGCGCACCTGAGGTACGCGGAATAATGGTAATCTTCTGAACCGGAGCCGAGTTAGTCTGAAGTGCAGCGACAAGAGCATGACCTATCTCATGGTATGCAACTATCTTCTTTTCCTCATCAGAGAGAACAGCATTCTTCTTCTGATAGCCTGCGATAACGACCTCAATGCTCTCCTCAAGGTCTGCCTGTGTGACAATGGTTCTGTTGTTCCTGACGGTTCTGAGCGCGGCTTCATTTATGATGTTGGCAAGCTCTGCGCCTGAGGCACCGGAAGCCATTCGCGCTATTGTGTGGAAGTCAACATCATCCGAGAGCTTAATCTTTCTCGCATGAACCTTGAGTATCGCCTCACGTCCTGCGAGGTCAGGAAGCTCAACAGGCACGCGTCTGTCAAAACGTCCCGGTCTGGTAAGAGCCGGGTCAAGTGACTCAGGGCGGTTCGTCGCTGCAAGAATGATAACACCGTTATTTCCTTCAAATCCGTCCATCTCCGTAAGGAGCTGATTCAAGGTCTGCTCACGCTCATCATTTCCGCCGAGCTGACCGTCCCTCTTCTTACCGATTGCATCAATCTCATCTATGAATACAATACAAGGAGCCTTCTCCTTCGCCTGACTGAAAAGGTCACGAACCTTCGATGCTCCCATTCCGACGAACATCTCAACAAATTCCGAACCCGATATTGAGAAGAACGGAACATTTGCCTCACCTGCCACTGCCTTGGCAAGCATTGTCTTACCTGTTCCCGGAGGACCTACAAGAAGAAGTCCCTTCGGCATCGAAGCCCCCACATCCGTATACTTTGACGGATTGTGAAGATAATCCACTATCTCGGCAAGATTCTCCTTTGCCTCATCCTCTCCCGCAACATCGGAAAAATGTATTCCCTCCGTCGACTGCACATATATTTTTGCGTTGCTCTTTCCCATGCCGAATGCCATGGAATTCTTGCCGCCGCCCATCTGCTGCATGAGCTTCCTTGACATATACTGACCAAGAACGATGAAAATAACAAGCGGAAGAATGCCTGTCACAAGGAAGCTTACAAGCGGAGATGTTGTCTTTTCAATCTCCTTGGCAAATGTCGCGCCGGCGTTGTACAGGCGCTCCGTGAGATTAGGGTCATCCATCGTGCCGGTCTTGTAAATCATCTGCTTGTCCTTGTCGGTGAACACGATCTCCGAATTGCCTACTTCAACCTCACCGATATTCTTTTCCTCTATCATCTTCATAAATGTGCCGTAGTCAACCTGCATGACCTGACGCTCCATAAGAATCGGTGATATAATAAGATTAAACAGAACTATGAGCAACAGAACTATGCCGTAGTAGAATATCAACGGCTTCTTAGGTGATTTGATTTCCTTCATACCTTGTCCTCCTGATGTAAAGTATATTCTTAAGTGCCATACTGCGGCACTGCTTATTGAATACATTATACCACCTGATATATTAACATTCTACAGAGGAAGATTAAGGATTTATAACCCAATTATAAAAATTTTCCAGCACAGCATATATGCAATAAAAACCGATAGAGCAGCACTATAAACTGTGTACCCTATCGGTTTTTTTGTTCATATTATATTATTCAGTGCTTCTGCTCTCTCTCATCGTCAATAAAATGTGCGAGGATATCCGCCGTCCTATCTACACCAAGCCTGCTGTTGATACAGATATCATAATTTCTTGAGTCACCCCACTTACCCTGACAATAGCGGTTGTGATAGGTCTTTCTCTTCTTATCCTGCTGCTCAATCAGCTTGACTGCCTTATCTCTTGTGGTCTGGTAGCGCTCCATGATTCTGTGAATCTTGTTCTCCATACTCCCAAGTACGAATATTGTCACAAGATTAGGATTCTCCTTGAGAACCTCCTCCGCGCATCTTCCGACAATGACGAATGACTTGCCCTCATCAGCCATGCCCTTGAGATACTTGAACTGCATCCATGCAAGATTCTCCTCCGGCGAGGTACTGAAGCCCCTGACGGACCTTGTAAAAAATGAAGCCTTGGACTTCTCATCGTACTTTCCAAGAGCCTGTGCATCAAGATTCTTCTGATCCGCAATGTCCTCCAACAGATTGCTGTCATATAGAGGAATATTGTACTTCTCAGAAAGAAGCTGTGCCACCGCATGACCGCCGCTTCCGAATTCACGGCTTACTGCAATAATAAGTTGTTCACCCATATAAAACGCCTCCTACCCGGCATATTACTGTGATTCCAAATAGACGATAAATTTCCATGCTGCTGTAAAATGTTATGTCTTAAACAGGCAATAAACAAATATAACTATCCAGAATCACATTTGCAAACCTGCTGCCTCTGAATAGTTATATTTTAACTTAAAATACCTTATTTTGTAAATAGTTTTCTTAATATAATTTGAAATATTCTAACAATTTTTATACAGGGAACAAGTAAAGCGGACATTCACAATCCACTTTCGCTGCTTGCTCGTGAACGCAGTTCGCATCCCCCTTACCCACCGCTTAGTGCTCTACACACCTGAAGCGGGGGATTGCTTATTCTGCGTTCAAATAATTAGTATGCATGGCAGTTGTTGCGGCTTAATTGCCCGATTTTCATCTGCTGCGTTGTCGTCAAGCAACATAGCCACCGCTACGCCTCATTCCTCCGCCTTGCATCTGAAACAGGCCTTCGGCGTCAATATATCAGAAACATATTTTTCGGTGTACTAGAGGTATCTCACATAAATGCTGACCATGGAGATAAGAATTACAATAACAGTCGCAGGAACAGCAACCTTGCAATACTTGCCCCATGTTACAGGGTAGCCCTCTCTTGAGGCAATTGATGTACCGACTACGTTAGCCGATGCGCCGATAGGTGTTGCGCTTCCTCCGATATCTGTTCCCATCGCAAGTGTCCATGAAAGAACCGCCAGATCCGCACCCGTTGTCGCGGAAAGTGTCTTTATAACCGGTATCATCGTAGCTGCGAACGGAATATTGTCGATAAACGCACTCGCGATAGCTGATACCCAGATGATAATTGCTATCATTACCATTATATTTCCGCCGCTGACCTTTCCGATAAACTGCGCAAATACTTCAAGAATACCTGTCTGCTCAAGTCCTCCTACGACAAAAAAGAGTCCGATAAAGAAGAGCAGTGTCTTATAGTCAACACCCTTAAGTATTGCCTTTATATTCTTTCCTGATGTGAGCAGCGTTATGAGTGCTATAAATGTACCGATAAACGCAACGGTGAGTCCTGTCTGCGCATGTGTGATAAGGAGTGCAACAGCAATAAAGAATATGACAGTACTGATTGCAAATGCCTTCTTGTCCGTTATCGCCGACTTAGGTGAAGGCATCTTGGATATATCCGCATTCGTGCCCGCCTTGCCAAGCTCCTTCCTGAAGCACAGATAAAAATATGCAACTATAACGACGAGTGCTATCACCGCGATAAGTCCTGTGTTGGTTACAAAATCTGCAAATGAATATCCAAGTGATGTACCTATAATAATATTAGGTGGGTCTCCGCACATTGTAGCTGAACCTCCGAGGTTCGCGCAGAATATCTCCGACAGAATAATCGGAACCGGGTTAAACTTAAGAAGCTGTGCAAGCTCAACGGTAACTGCCGCAAGGAACAGAATAACAGTGATACTGTCGATAAACATGGCAAGCACGAATGACATTACCATGAATGTGAGGAAGATTGGGATAACCTTATATTTAACAAGCTTTGCAATTGTCATGCAGAGCCAGCGGAAGAATCCCGCCTTTGCCATTCCCTCCACCATTATCATCATTCCCGCAAGGAATATGATTGTCGCCCAGTTAACTCCGCCGGTACTCTCAGACGAGCTTCCCGCCTCATACCAGAAACCGAGCGTAAATATGTTTCTAACATTAAGTGTCTCCGTAAAGGCACTCATACTGTGCATTGACAGACCAAATACCAGAACCGCCGTAGCAAGTCCGCAGCACAGCGTGACAAGACATTTCTCTATCTTATCCGTGATAATGAGCACAAACATCACTATAAAAATGGTGAGTGCCAGAATCTTTGCTATCATCATAGCTCTTTCCTCCGTTAAATCTTTAAGTCCTACCGAGCTATTATACACTAGTAAATCCATAATGTCACGTTAGAAAAGCAAAGTTTTACCATTTATTTCCCGCATTTTGGGACAGGGGTCTGACACCGGCGTCCCAATGCTGGGACACCGGTGTCAGACCCCTGTCCCAGCCTATTTGTCCCTATCCTCATCCTTCTGCGGCAGGCTTCCATAGTCATCCGATTTTTTGAACTCCCCATACGCATCATCATAAGCCGCCAGCAGTTCCGCTCTGGCAGGATCATCCTCCGGTATGCGCGACACCGCATCCGTATACAGCTCCTGCGCCTCCTCCTTGGATTTACAGCATTTAAGCTGTGCCTCAAGCGCCTCCCTCTGTGCCTGTATGCGCGCCACCTTCATATATGTGACCGGGTCATACCTTCTAAGGTATGCCAGCTCATCCTGTGTGAGCTTCTTCCCACTCTGTATCTTGGCATATATCTTCTTTATGAATCTCTCCCTCTGCGCATCCGTCATCCCCGCCGTCGGGTCAAGGTAGTCCTGCACCGCAACTCGCAGCATATCCATTCTCGAGGCATATTTAGTCGATTTATCCACCTGATTATTGTCGTTCCCGGTTTTTGAATACTTTCCAAATGCGGTGCTCAGCTTGTCAAACGCGGTCTGCCTGCCGCCGCTTACGCTCGTCTTTAAGCTCTTAAGATTTACATATACATTCTGTGACATAAGTTTCCTCCTCAAATGCAATATTTGATTGAACGCAGAATAAGCAATCCCCCGCTTCACATGTGTAGAACACTAAGCGGTGGGTAAGGGGGATGCTTATGTCAGTGGGAGTTAAAAGCTCCCAC
>OGHK01002579.1_pt1 | contig 12304 bp, 10 predicted proteins | sample 1571411 | NCBI WGS metagenome assembly OGHK01 (sample SAMEA2582043, study PRJEB24529) | metagenome | biome: Human gut stool | place: China | collected 2011 | reverse complement strand
CTTTTCAAAAAAGTATTTGCAAGCCTATTTAATAGCACCCTCAACCATACCATTCATAATCTGCTTCTGAGCAAGCAGGAATACGATGATCATCGGAATCATTGCCAGGAGTGCTGCAGTAAGGATCAGATCCCACTGCTTAACATAAGAACCAACAAACGCCTGTACAGCAACCGGAAGAGTCTTAACCTTACCATTCTGTCCTAACATCAGAGAAGGAAGAAGGTAATCGTTCCAGATCCACATACCATTCAGAATAGTAACAGTAACAATAACCGGTTTCAGAAGCGGAAGGATAATACGGAAGAAAGTTCCCTCAGGAGAACATCCGTCAATCGCTGCTGCTTCTTCCAGTTCATACGGAATACCTTTAATAAAACCAGTTAAGATAAATACTGTCATAGCACCACCGAATCCACAGTATGCAAATACGATACCAGGGATAGACTGCAACATGCTGATTCCAAGGAATTTACCTACATCACGGAATGTAGAAACCAGAGGAAGCATAACTACCTGGAAAGGAATTGTCATGGATGCGATAAATGTCATGTAAATAGCTGTTGACCATTTTGTCTTGTTACGGCAGATAACCCATGCAGCCATACCGCCAAATAAAGCAAGTAATACAAGGGAAACAACTGTAATGATCGCAGATGTTCCGAATGCACTCCAGAAACTGAAGTTAGAGTTGTTGACAACGTTTGAAATATTTGTCTTAAACTGTGCAAAGCTTGCACCCACAAAGCTTACAGGGTTTGCAACAATACCGTTTGCATTCTTAAATGTATTAATAAGTACCAGATAGAAAGGAGATAATATGTACGCTGCGATAACAATCGCAACAGCTGTAAGCACTACCTTTGGCGTTTTCTTCGTAACCATTACATTTCAACCTCCTTCTTATTGGAAATTCTAACCTGAATAATAGATACAGCAGCCAGGATAATGAAGAACAGAATAGCTTTCGCCTGACCAAGTGCATAATTGTTCTTGGAGATCGCTGTATTATAAATATTCAGAGCCAGCATCTGAGTACCGTTTGTCAGATAGTTTCCGAAGAAACTTGCAACAGAACCTGTACCATTTGTTAAAGCCATGTTAACATCGAACTGTTTGAATGCTGATGTTAAGGTAAGGAATGTACAAATTGTAATTGTAGCTGCGATCATCGGAATCTTAATCTTAAATAATGTTGTAACTGCATTTGCGCCATCGATCTGAGATGCTTCCAGTACATCTTTAGGTACCTGTGTCAGACCTGTTACATAGATCAGCATGATATAACCTGCATACTGCCAGATATAAACAACGATGATAGCCATCATAGCTGTGTTTGTCTTTGACAGAAGTGAAATATTATTTGTCATCTTGATCAGTACATTGTTAAATACGAACTGCCATACATAACCAAGTACGATACCGCCGATCAGGTTTGGCAGGAAATAGGAAGCTCTGAAGAATGAGAGTCCCTTAATCTTAGAAGTACAGAGTAATGCGAGCATAAACGCTACTACATTTACCAGAACCATGTTCAGAACTACAAACAGAATTGTGATGATCAGTGACCAGAGGAAACTTGGTTCATTGAACATTGTCTTGTAGTTTGCAAATCCTACAAATCCTGTCATCTTGATTCCATTCCAGTCTGTAAAGGAATAAAACACACCAAGGCATAATGGAATAATGACTGTTACTACAAATGTAAATAACAATGGAAATACAAATATAAAGTTAACGATGCTTCTGTGATGTTTTAATGTCGGGAATAAATACATTCCCAGTAAAATGCCGATTGCACCAATGATCAGTGCCGGACCTCTCCAGCCTGCTCCACTTCCGGAAATATCCTGAATCAATGCTACAGCCAGCAAAATAATACCGGCAATCAGGCATACCATGGAGATTACTTTTTTACTAGCACTGTTTGTATTCATTTTGCCTTCACCCTTCCTATTTCTTATTCAAAGCAAAAATGCTACTGTCAATTTCGTTCTAAGTAACACAAAAATCAATGCGTCTTAACCGTTTTTGCGTACCTGAATGGAGGTCTGCCCGGACCTTTACTCAGGTATGCAGCGCAATAAAAATGGGCGGCAACATAATCGCCGCCCAACAGATATCAGTTATTCATTCTGATTAGTTTGCGTATGCACTCTCAAGAACCTGCTGCATTGTCTTTATAAATCCAGCTTCATCAAGGCTTCCAGCTGCATAGTCAGCAAATACCTGACCTGTATAGTTCTGTGCGATACCTTCTTTGAAACCTGGAATTGACCAGTGCCATGCGGATGTCTTTCCTGCTTTCTGATAATCAGTAATTGTCTGAGCAAACGGATCCTCGCCTACGATTGTGCAGGATTTGAATGGGCTTACGAATCCAGCTTCTTTTACGAGGACTTCCTGAGCTTCATCTGTTGTCAGCCACTGAAGGAATGCTTCTGCTGCTTCTACATTACCATCTTTGTATACAGACCACCAGGATGGGGAGCTTGTAAGGATTGTATCCTGTCCGTCTTCGAATGCGTATGGGATCATACCAACTTCGAAATTACCAGCTTCTTTGTAAGCGTCAGCGTCATCACCAACCATTGTTGCACCGATCCAGGATCCCTGTGTAACAAATGCATATTTACCGGATGAGAAGTTCAGGATCTGCTGATCGTATGTACCGGAAACAAGGAGCGCAGGATCTGAATACTGGTTCAGAAGACCTACAAAGTTAGCGAAATCTGTAAAACGGGCTTCGTCAAGTTTACCGCCATCATTGAGCATGTCAATGTAAGTAGTGTCATCTCTGTCAAGACCTTCATCCAGATATGTACCAAATAAATGGTTACCGGTTGACCAGTAAAGGTTAACTGGTTCTGCTGCATAACCTACAACTGCTGTCAGTCCAAGTTCATCTTTCTTGGAGTCGATTGTCTCGAATGCTTTCTGAATTGCATCCGGACTTGTTAATGTGGAAGGATCAACTCCTGCTTTATCAAGGATATCTTTATTATAAGCAAGACCAATTGCTTCTGTTGTATATGGGAAACCGATTGTACCCTGGCTCTCATCAACATAAGCTGCATCTGTATCAGAAGCCCATTTCTGATCACTCATATCTACTAACATATCTGTCCAGTTAGCAAAGTCTGCTCCACTACCGTTTACGAAGATATCAGGCATGTTATCTGACTGATAGTATCCTTTCAGAGTACCCTGGATATCGATTCCGCCGCCCATGGATTCGATTTCTACTTTAGTTCCTGTTTCTTTCTCATACATTTCAGCTAATTTCTTCAGCTGAGCGTCAACTTCGATCTTACCATTTACAAGACGAATACTGTCACCGTCTGCTGCCTGTACGGATACTGCTGCCGGAACCATTGATGCGATCATAGATACTGCTAAAAGTGTTGCAAATACTTTTTTCTTCATTTTCGTCACCTCGTCATTTTTTTAACTGTTTCTTTTTACCTTTTGCGCATAAGGTTTTTTGATAGTTGTATAATACCACTTTGTTTCTGAAATAGCAAGACCTTTTTCGCATAAGTTTTAATTTTTTTATCTTTCTTTTTCGTCATTTGTTAAATATGCACAATTTATTTTTTCTATCTTATTACACTATGTCCAAAAAAGTGCTACTTTAAGGTCAAAAAAGTGCATACTCTTTGAATTGTATCCTATGGCTTGTGCCTGTTTTTCCTTCGTCAGACAAGTAAAAACTTCTGCGCAGAACATTACGGAATAATTTCCTGTAACATAATAAAACAGCATTTCAGGTTCTGCACCCGAAATGCTGTTTTATTATGTCTTATTCATTTTGTTTCCGTTTATGCTGCCTGTTCTTTTTTCTTACCGGTGATTGTAAGCAGATGGCTCTTGATCAGTACCGGACGTACTGCATTGTAGATCACTGCTACAAGAATCACCGAAACAACTGCATTGAATAATGTCGCTACAGCACTCATTTTTGCAAGTGCCTGTGCCAGTTCCTGAGGCTGTCCGAGAATATACTGTTTGTAGAAATATCCTACGATCGGATCTGCCACAACATTAAACGCAAGACCTGCTACAGAGGCAATCACACTCCATTTGAAAACGTATTTCTTATCTGTACTTTCATTAATCTTTGCAATCTTATGTGCTACCAGACCTGTAATCAGGCCAATACAGAATTTCAGTACAAATGTCTTTGGTGCGCCTGTAATATATACAGGATCCATCAGGTCTGCGATTCCCATTCCAATGGCACCGGACAATCCGCCGTATACACCGCCGATCAGAAGTGCTGCCAGTACGCAGAATGCATTTCCGATATGGATGGATGTTGCATCACCGCCCGGTACAGGGATCTTAATCTGCAGGAATGTAAAAGATACATAGCATAACGCAGCCATAAGAGCTGTCTCTGCAAGTTTTGTAATTGTGCTGTTCTGAGTATTCATAATAACTGTCCCCTCTCATATGATCTGATAGAAGGCCCATATCAATAAGCCAGATTGCCTGTTTGATTCTCACTATCAGATTTTTTATATATTGACGCATCAATATGTTGAAGTTATCATACGCGAAATGTGTCATTATTTCAATGACCAATTTTTTGAATTTTTTAGAGGTCAGATTAAATATTATGCAAAAAGCCCTCCGTCTGCATGCTGCTCACATGAAAACAGAGGGCTTCATTATTCTATTTGCTTAAATCCTTGCTACGCCTGATTTTCTTGCTGCTTCTGCTACAGCCTTAGCTACAGCGTCTTTTACGCGTGGGTCAAAGGCTGCCGGAAGAATATATTCCGCTGTTAATTCTTCGTCGCTTACCAGACCTGCGATTGCATATGCTGCTGCAACTTTCATTTCATCGTTAACATCTGATGCTCTTGCGTCCAGTACACCACGGAAGAGTCCCGGGAAGCAGAGTACGTTGTTTACCTGGTTCGGGTAATCAGAACGTCCTGTGGATACCACTGCTGCGCCTGCTGCTTTTGCTTCGTCAGGGAAGATTTCAGGTACCGGGTTTGCACATGCAAAGATGATAGGATCTTTTGCCATTGAGCGGACCATATCCTGTGTCAGTGTTCCAGGTGCGGATACACCGATGAAGATGTCTGCGCCTTTGATCACTTCTGCAAGAGTACCTTTCTCTTTGTTGAAGTTTGTAATCTTAGCCATCTCTTCTTTAATCGGGTTTAATCCTTCTCTGCCTTCGTAGATTGCACCCTTTCTGTCTGTCATGATTACGTTTTTAAGTCCCATGGACATTAACAGTTTGATGATAGCGATACCTGCAGCACCTGCTCCGGAAGTAACGATCTTCACTTCATCAAGCTTCTTGCCAACCAGTTTCAGCGCATTGATAACACCTGCAAGTGTGATAACTGCTGTTCCGTGCTGGTCATCGTGGAAGATCGGAATATCACAGCATTCTTTCAGTTTCTTTTCGATTTCAAAACATCTCGGTGCGGAAATATCCTCAAGATTGATTCCTCCAAAGGATCCGGCCAGGAGGCTTACTGTCTTAACGATTTCATCAACATCTTTACTGCGGACGCAGAGCGGAATCGCGTCTACACCGCCAAATTCTTTAAAGAGTACACATTTACCTTCCATAACAGGCATACCAGCTTCCGGTCCGATATCTCCCAGTCCAAGTACCGCGGTTCCGTCTGTTACAACAGCAACTGTATTCCAGCGTCTTGTCAGATCATAACTCTTGTTTACATCTTTCTGAATCTCCAGACAAGGCTGAGCAACACCTGGTGTGTAAGCAAGGCTTAAAGCATCTTTGGAATCTACTTTGGCTCTTGATACAACCTCAATTTTACCTTTTAAGTCATAATGCATTTTTAAAGATTCTTTTGCGTAGTCCATTTTGTTTTGGCTCCCTTCTGCACTCTTTTTTTGAGACGCCTACATTGTAACATTAACTCGGCTCAGATTCTACTGTTTTTCTGACCTTTTTTTATCAAAATAACTAAAACAGCATCTTTCTGCAGAAAATTGTGAAGATGCTGTTTCAGTTACGGGACTTTATCATCTGATATCAAGGGCAAAAAGGAGCTTTATATCATTATTTATCTGTATCAAAATGTACTTCTGTATCGGCAACTGCCCGCTCATCCAGGAGCTGTTTGAAGGTCTTGGTCTTTGCTTTTTCTTCGTAGTCATCGGACCAGTAGTAGCATTTCAGCTCATCCATATACTCATAGTAATCACAAAGATAGATATATACTGTGGAAATATCCCTGTCCTGTATTGCATATGTGTCCGCATTACCGTTTGCCACTCCGCCATATGGCATGATATCTCCATTGGCATCCAGCATAACAGCAAAATATTTTGTTTCCGGATCCTGCATTTTCATAGTGATCTCAAATGGTGTTTTCGTAATGGAGAGAACACCGTCTCCATTTTCATCTACCACATTTACATCCTTTTCAACCGTATCGGAAGTATTTTTCTCTACATCTACGTTGAACTTCCAGTCACCCTTCAGTGTCCATGAGTTATATCTGTTATTACCTTCATTTGCCTCAGGATATCGTTCATAATACTCATTCCACATCTCAGTGAAAAACTGATGTTCCAGATTCTTCTGCTCTTCTGTCAGGCTCTCATAATCTGCATCATCTGTGCTGATTCCATGCTCTGCCATTTTCTGATTATATTCATCCCACAGATCCTGAGGGATATCCGGAGTGGTATCCTGATCATCCGGAAGAATACCCACAATATCTTTCAGATCCAGCTCCATGGCAAACCTGTCAGGTACTTTGATGTCTTTGACATAATCGCTGATTGCCGGACCTCCCACCTGAGGAAGCTTCTCATCACTGTATTCATCCATTCCCAGTACCTGGGCTAACTTATCAAAACTAAAGTCCTCGGAATCTACATCAATCCCTTTTTCTTTGAAAAATGCATTACGCACCTCATAAAATTTTGTCCATCCTGCATCATCCACTGTCATATCTTCTACAGGAATACGCAAAACTCCTGCATAGGTGTTATCATCCAGCATTTTTCCATCCAGATAAGCATTGAACAGATTATTTTTTTCATCCATGTAATCATATTTCACTGTAGAATTCTCGCTGAGCTTAATATCGGGTTTTCCATCAGATGTAATGAATGTATCCGGAAATTTATCCTCTGTATGGATTGTCATGGACAGGTACAGAGCCATTTCATTACAGTATACTTCTGAAAGTGTGACAGTTGTTCCATCTACTGTTTTACTGTATGATTCATTGTCTTTCGTTTTATCTGCATTGTTATTTTCTGTTGTATTCTGATCCTCAGCCTGAGCACTTTGAGGATTACCTCCGTCCTCCTGACTTTCATTAGTATCTGCCAACTCTGCATCTTCTGCAGAATCTGTCAACTGCTTTGCATATTTCGAATAATCACCATAAAATCCCAGAGAATTGCCGAGCTGCTTAAATACATTTCCGACCAGAGGAATGTTCTCTGCAAATGCAGGATTTGTGATACATACTGTGGAAAATACGGCTGCAGCTGCGGTCAGTCCCAAAGCTGTTTTGTATACTGCTTTGAATTTCTTGTGCGATTTTGCTGTTCCTGTGGATTTCTTTCCGTAACTTCCTGTTGATTTCTTTGTTGATTTTTCTGTTGATTTCTCCGGTAATCTTCGCACCATGTTCTCTGTATTCTCCACATGTCCAGAATCTGCTGCCATTTCCCTAATCCTGGCAAATGCTTCGTTTTTTGCATCTTCCGCCTGCTTTGGCAACGGAAAATCTGCCTGCATGATTTCCTCTATCACATTGTCATTTCTGTTATTCTTTTCTTTATCAAAATCCAACTTCTTCGCCATGATCACTTCATTCCTTTCTTGAACTTACTGTTATGTTTCCTGCTGTTACTGATCCTGTTCTCAGATTTTCATTCTGATATTCTGCAAACCTTCTGCTATACCTGTGAATTCTCTGTTTTTCTTTTTTTTCTGCTGCAGTCTCTTCTTCTGAATATTATCTTCTGCTGAAGTATATTCCTGCTTTAGCTGCACCCGGGCCCTGACCAGTCTGGTTTTTACTGTGTTTTCATTCATATTTAATATAGAAGCAATGTCTGCAATCCGAAATCCCTCTACATAATACAGAACCAGTATGATTCTGTAGGATTCGTCCAGCATTCCAAGCATTTCCTTGAACTCAAATTCCTCAATGGACATATCCTGTCCGGGGACTTCCGGAAGTTCTTCAGCTCTGCTGAAGTTTTTGTAGTGTCTGTGGATTTTATTGCATTCATTGATCAGGATCCTGATCATCCAGGTTTTGAAATATTCCGGATTTTTCAGTGTATGTATTTTTTCAAAGCAGGTAAGTATGGTATCCTGTATGGCATCTGCGGCATCCTCATCATTATCCAGGATTCCCCTCGCCACCTTGTACATTGCCAGAGAATTCTTTTCCATCAGTTCCAGAAATGCATCCGCATCTCCTGAGATGGAGCGTTTTACCAACTGTATCAAATGCTGATCCTCCTTGCTTAGAGTTTTATGTGTTACTGTTTACTTCATGTCCAGTAGCTCTTATGTTTTTACAAATATGTTTCATTCGAATGAAGCTTTGTTGTTTTGTTTTACACTTATTAGATGGGGAAATATAAAGAAAAGTTTCATATCTTTTAACTAAATTTTCAGGTGTGAGATTTTTTATATTTATTATAACCTCTCATCCGCATATAATTGTAATACAAACAAATTATAATCCCTAGATTTTCCCACAAAAAAACCGGCACATTTCTGCACCGGTTTTTTTCACTCATAATCTTTCTTAACGTTTTCTTTTTATTCCTCAGCATTCAGCCTCTTCTGATACATAGACTGGAGCAGGAATTTTCCTGTCTCTGTTTTGAATACTTTTTCCAGCATGTTTCTCACATTGTTTCCGGAGAAATCACTCTCATCTGCATTTACCAGATAATCTGCCTCTATCATGATCTGATAATCAATACCATCGATTCCGGTTATTGTATGATGATGACTTACAATATAAGAAACACGATCTACAAATTCTTTCGGCAGATCTGAATATGCGAAAAATTCCTCTATCAGTGCCGCACTTTCTTCCTCCTGGTGCTTGCCGTTGGCATTTCCGTATTTTACTCTGCAGAGAGGGCAGGCAATATCATGGACAACCGCAGTAACCTCCACCAGCTTCTGCTGCTCCGGTGACAGATTTTCGCCTTCTGCGATTGTTTTTGCATATGCGTATACTTTCATGAAATGGTTGATGTCATGAAGATCTCCCTTGGAATACTCTACCATTTTCTTTACAACTTCTGCTACTGTCATGTTTTGTTCCTGCCTTTCTCTTACGAATATAGTTACTTGTTCACTCCATTCTCAATAACCAGGTTTATCTTATTCTGAAAAACAGCAGAATCTTTCGATCCTGCTGTTTACAATTATCAATTATTTGCAGAGTTCCTCTGCCATGGCCTCAATCTCTGCTTCGTTTGCTTCGCTTAAGGAAGAAGTAATCTTTACATTATTTTCAAGCCATGTGATATTTTTGCTCTTTTCGAACATTCCCTGCATGATTCTTGCTGCTGCAGGTGCCCAGCTTCCGTTTTCAATGAGACCGATGGTGCGGTTCTGGTAGCTACGTTCTGTAAGATTCTCAATGTAAGTACGCATAAATGGGAAAATATCTCCGTTGTATGTAATTGTGGCAAGTACCAGTTTGCCGTAGCGGAACGCCTCTTCTACTGCTTCTGCCATGTCATCTCTTGCAAGGTCAAATACAGTTACTTTCGGGCATCCTTTTTCTTCCAGTTTCTGTGCCAGAAGTTCTACTGCTTTCTTTGTGTTTCCATAAACAGATGTATAGGCGATCACAACACCTTCGCTCTCTACTTTGTAGGAGGACCAGATATCATATTTCTCAATGTAATGTCCCAGATTCTCTGTGAGGATTGGTCCATGGAGCGGACAGATTGTCTGGATATCCAGAGTTGCGGCAGCTTTCAGGAGCTTCTGAACCTGTGCACCGTATTTTCCAACGATTCCGATATAATAACGGCGTGCTTCGCAGTCCCAGTCTTCTTCTACGTCAAGTGCTCCGAATTTACCGAAACCGTCTGCTGAGAACAGAACCTTATCAGTACTGTCATATGTAACCATAACCTCCGGCCAGTGAACCATTGGTGCAAATACGAAAGTCAGCACATGTTTTCCAAGTGTCAGGCTGTCACCGTTTGCAACCACCAGTTTCTTTCCGTCCAGATTCAGGTTTCTGAAGAAATTTCCCATCATAGTGAAGGTCTTGGTATTTGCAACTACGGTTGTGTCAGGATATGCTTTCATGAAGTTCTCGATATTTGCGGCATGATCCGGCTCCATATGCTGTACTACCAGATAATCCGGTTTCGCACCGTCCAGGACTCTGGCTACATTTTCAAGCCATTCATCTTTGAAATTAGCATCTACGGTATCCATAACTGCAATCTTTTCATCCATGATCACATATGAGTTATAGGACATACCGTTTGGCACTACATACTGACCTTCAAACAGATCTATCTGATGATCATTTACACCTACATAATAAATATCATTTCCGATTTTCATGATAACATGTTCCTCCTTAGCGATATCCGAGCCGGTCAAATCCGGTTAAAAATTCCAATTTTTTTATTTCTGAACCTATTATATCCACATTCATATCGTTCGTCAAGTTGCATTTTATCTCTAAAATTTCACCCCTTAACTCACATATAAAAAGTAATACTGTCTTTTTATTTAATACCTATTCTGACAAAATTCCATATTCCTTATATAACTGTTTTCGAATATCTGTATTTGTCACAACAGACTGTATTTCTGCACTTCTTCCATCCATAATCAGACGATTAAGCAAAGTGCTTAATCGTTCTTCGCCGATTGCTTCTCCAATTGCCCTGCCTCTTGCTTCTCCAATTGCCCTGCCCCTTGCTTCTCCAATTGCCCTGCCCCTTGCTTCTCCAATTGCTTTTGCCTCTGCTTCCGCCTCTTTTTGAAGCCGTTCGAGCCTTTCAGATTCCAGTTCAAGAACTTTTCCACCCATAATCTCACCTATTCCTTTCCGGACTGTTTTTTCATTCCTGCATATATAGTCCGCTATTTTTATGATCAGTTTATTTAAATTCATGTATAAAGCCGTCTTATCTGCTCCTGAAAGTTCTCTTTCCAGATTTATCCGGATTTCCTCATAGTCATTTAGCAAACTCTGGAACATTTCCGGATTCTCACTCATTTCATGAATATCCTTTTCATATCGCATAATATAAAACGGCAGAAGCATCAGTAAATTTTTTTCAAAAATACTGTTTCTCGTATATGTCTCCAATTTCATTGTCGGAACCCAATAATGTACTATTTTCTCATCCGAAAGTACCATCTCTATCTCCAGAAAATCCGGCGTATTCTTTCCGCTTCTCAAATATAATACGCAGGACTTTGGAAAATCCATCCTGTATTTGCGTCCCTGTTTCTGTGCATTTTCAATTGCTATGGAGAAATCATATTCTATCATACGAATTGCCATAGTTGTATCGTCTACACTTTGACATTCAATATGATACAATTTGCCACCAATCTTCAAACAAGAGTCTGTAATAATTTCTCCATTTTCCTGCTGATGTTCATTACGCAGCTGTATGATCGGTACACCCTGCGGATAAGAAGTATGAAACACTTCATTTATCAATGGTACTGCCAGATAAGGCATTTTCTCTATCATTGTACGAAATACATCATCAAATATTGTATTATTCATTCCATCCCTCTTTTCTATTTTATTATAACATTTTCTTTTTACTTCTTAAACTGTTATTTTTGATAAGGCTACGTAAATTTACTTCCGGAAATAATTGTATAGAGTTTACCTGCGATGCGCTGAGAAAATATCAGGCGATGAGTTGTAGTTCTAATATACCTCTTTTTTACATACAAAGCAAAACTACTTTTCCATTTTAGTCATCAGATGTTAAAGCCTGCCTCAGCAGTTCTATGGAACGCCTATGATGTTCATTAACCGTACTTTTTGCCAGTTGCATACTTCTGGCTATTTCAGATTCATTCATTTCCATAAAGTAAAATAAAAACACTACTACCTGCTTCTGCCTGCTTAAATTTCCTAAGGCTTCAGCCAAATCTTCATCTTCTACCAGTATCTCATAGTCCAAAATATTAAAAGAAGTTTTATATACATTATAATCATCTTCCCAGTCCAGTTCCTCAAGCTGCGCTTGTGTCATTTCACTGAACAGGATTTCTTTTTTCTGTCTACAGTCCATAGCCTTGATATGA
>OGHK01002572.1_pt1 | contig 12330 bp, 10 predicted proteins | sample 1571411 | NCBI WGS metagenome assembly OGHK01 (sample SAMEA2582043, study PRJEB24529) | metagenome | biome: Human gut stool | place: China | collected 2011 | reverse complement strand
GTCATCGGGCATTATCTGAACATAAAACACTATCAATAAGTTGGAGTCATTACCAGTAAGCGGATGCATTCTCACTCCATCGCATGGAGAAAACGGGTGATTGATAAAGCAATCATCGTTCTAGGGGCGTTAATTGCGCTGCTGGAACTGATCCGCTTTCTGCTTCAGCTTCTGAACTGATAGCGGAAACGTAATTAAGGGCTAAGAGCACACTACTCTTAGCCCTTTAACATTTAACGCATTGTCACGAACTCTTCTGCCGCCGTTGGGTGAATGGCGACGGTATTGTCGAAGTCTTTTTTGGTTGCCCCCATCTTCAGCGCCACCGCGAAGCCCTGCAACATTTCGTCCATACCAAAGCCAATGCCGTGAATACCGACAATCTTCTCTTCCGATCCAACGCACACCAGCTTCATGCGGCACGGCTGGCGGTGAGTGGTGACGGCGGTATACATCGCGGTGAAAGAGGATTTATACACTTTCACCTGATCGTCGCCATACTGCTCGCGCGCCTGCGGTTCCGTTAAACCAACAGTACCAATCGGCGGATGGCTGAAGACCACGGTCGGAATGTTGCTGTAATCCAGATGCTCATCCGGCTTGTTATTAAACAGGCGTTCAGAGAGACGGCGACCCGCTGCAACTGCCACCGGTGTCAGCTCCACTGCACCCGTGTTATCGCCCACCGCGTAAATACCTTCAATGTTGGTGTTTTGATATTTATCGACGACGATATAGCCTTTTTCGTTGGTTTTAACGCCAGCGGCTTCGAGGTTGATGTTGTCATTGGCAGGCTCGCGACCAATCGCCCAAATCAGGCAATCCACCGTTTCACTGCGACCATCTTCCAGCTCCAGCGTCAGGCTACCATCGGCATTTTTCACTACCGCTTTCGGGATGGCGTTGGTGTGCAGCTGCGGGCCTTCGGCGTTCATCACTTCGACCAGCGTTTCGGAAATCATCGGGTCGAAGCTGCGCAGCGGCGCATGTTTACGCACAAACAGATGCGTTTTCGTGCCGAGGCCGTTAATCACGCCCGCCAGCTCAACGGCGATGTAACCCGCGCCAACAACCGCCACGCGCTCTGGCAAAGCAGGAAGGGCGAAGAAGCCATCAGAATCAATACCGTATTCCACGCCCGGAATATCCGGGTGGCTCGGACGACCGCCTGTGGCGATCAGAATATGATCGGCCGTGATGGTTTCGCCGTTTACCTCCAGCGTTTTGGCATCAACGAAGCGGGCAAAGCCTTTGATTACATCAACGTTATTTTTACCGAGCACGTTTTCATAGGAAGTATGAATACGGTCGATATAGGCGGTACGGCTGGCGATCAACGTTTCCCAGTTGAACTTGTTGATGGTGGTATCGAAACCATAATCAGGGCCGTACATATGGATCGCTTCACGGATTTGCGCCGCGTGCCACATCACTTTTTTCGGCACGCAGCCGACGTTCACGCAGGTGCCGCCCAGCTCTTTGGCTTCAATCAGTGCGCATTTCTGGCCGTACATAGCCGCGCGGTTGATGGAGGCTATACCGCCGCTGCCGCCGCCGATGGCGATGTAATCATAGTGTTTAGTCATGACAGAGTGTCCTTATCGTTGATTACCGCGATTGTAGCGCGAGACGTAATAGGTGCCAGCAATGGCTGCAATTACTCCGGCACGATCCAGCTTACGGTGGCGTGCCCGGTGCCTGCCGGAACCAGTTTGCTGTGCAGCCACGGCAGCACGTTATTCATCTGCTGTTCCAGTTTCCACGGCGGGTTAATCACAATCATGCCGGAAGCGGTCATGCCACGGCGATCGCTGTCTGGCAGTACCGCCAGTTCAATTTGCAGAATTTTGCGAATACCGGTCGCTTCCAGATCGTGGATCATGCGCTTAATTTGCTGACGCAGCACCACCGGATACCACAGTGCGTAAGTACCAGTGGCGAAACGTTTGTAACCTTCTGCTATCCCGCTGACCACCGCTTGATAGTCAGTTTTCATTTCATACGGCGGGTCGATAAGGATTAAACCACGGCGGGAAACCGGCGGCAGTTTGGCCTTAAGCTGCTGGAAACCGTCGGCTTTTTCGACACGCGCACGGCTATCTTTCTGAAATTCAGAACGCAACAACGGGTAATCGCTCGGGTGCAGTTCGGTCAGTTGCAGGCTGTCCTGTTCACGCAGTAGCTGGCGAGCAATCAACGGCGAACCGGGGTAGTAACGCAACTGACCGCTACGGTTGAAGTGTTTTACCACATTGATGTACGCCTCCAGTTCTGCGGGCAAATCGTCCTGCTGCCAGATACGGGCGATGCCTTCGAGATATTCGCCGGTACGCTCGGCATGTTCGCTGCCTAACTGATAACGCCCGGCCCCTGCGTGGGTGTCGAGATAGAGAAACGGTTTATCTTTCTCTTTCAGCGACTCGATGATCAGGCTCTGAACGGTATGTTTAAGGACGTCGGCGTGGTTGCCAGCGTGAAAGCTGTGGCGATAACTGAGCATGGGTAAAGGTGTTCCGGTAAGTAAAAATCGGCCCGTATTCGGGGCGCACAAAAGCGTATCAGGACAGTATACCGAAAAGAGGCCGCCGCCGCGAAAGCGTAACGTTTCTCATTGAAATTCACTACACTTAACCCCATGCTACACACATTATGTAAAGCGCCTGTTGAGCGCTTCCTTAACCTCTTTAACCAGGACTGCGCGAATGACGAATCCGTTACTGACTCCCTTTGAATTGCCTCCGTTTTCTAAAATTCTCCCGGAACATGTCGTTCCAGCCGTGACTAAGGCATTGAACGACTGCCGCGAAAACGTGGAGCGCGTAGTAGCGCAAGGGGCACCGTACACCTGGGAAAATCTCTGCCAGCCGCTGGCGGAAGTGGACGATGTGTTGGGGCGTATCTTCTCCCCGGTCAGCCACCTGAACTCGGTGAAAAATAGCCCGGAACTGCGTGAAGCCTACGAACAAACCCTGCCGCTGCTGTCGGAATACAGCACCTGGGTAGGGCAACATGAAGGGCTGTATAAAGCGTATCGCGACCTGCGCGATGGCGATCATTACGCCACGCTGAACACGGCGCAGAAGAAAGCGGTTGATAACGCACTGCGCGACTTTGAACTCTCTGGCATAGGTCTGCCGAAAGAGAAACAGCAGCGTTACGGCGAAATTGCGACCCGTCTTTCTGAACTGGGCAACCAGTACAGCAACAACGTCCTCGATGCGACAATGGGCTGGACCAAACTCGTTACCGACGAAGCGGAGCTGGCGGGGATGCCAGAAAGCGCGCTGGCTGCGGCAAAAGCCCAGGCCGAAGCGAAAGAGCTGGAAGGTTATTTGCTGACGCTGGATATCCCAAGCTACTTGCCGGTAATGACCTACTGCGACAACCAGGCTCTGCGTGAAGAGATGTATCGCGCTTACAGCACCCGCGCCTCCGATCAAGGCCCAAACGCCGGTAAATGGGATAACAGCAAGGTGATGGAAGAGATCCTCGCGCTGCGTCACGAACTGGCGCAACTGCTGGGCTTTGAAAACTACGCCTTTAAATCCCTTGCCACTAAAATGGCAGAAAACCCGCAGCAGGTGCTGGATTTCTTAACCGATCTGGCAAAACGCGCGCGTCCACAAGGCGAAAAAGAGCTGGCGCAATTGCGTGCCTTTGCCAAAGCCGAATTTGGCGTCGATGAGTTGCAGCCGTGGGATATCGCTTACTACAGCGAAAAACAAAAACAGCACCTCTACAGCATCAGTGACGAACAGCTGCGTCCGTACTTCCCGGAAAACAAAGCGGTTAACGGCCTGTTTGAAGTGGTTAAGCGTATTTACGGCATCACCGCTAAAGAGCGTAAAGATGTTGATGTCTGGCATCCGGATGTACGTTTCTTCGAACTGTATGACGAAAATAACGAACTGCGCGGTAGCTTCTACCTCGATCTGTATGCCCGTGAAAACAAGCGCGGCGGGGCGTGGATGGATGACTGCGTAGGCCAGATGCGTAAAGCTGATGGTTCTTTGCAAAAACCGGTCGCGTATTTGACTTGTAACTTCAACCGCCCGGTAAATGGTAAACCGGCGCTGTTCACTCACGACGAAGTGATCACCCTCTTCCACGAGTTCGGTCACGGCCTGCACCATATGCTGACCCGCATCGAAACCGCTGGTGTTTCCGGTATCAGCGGTGTGCCGTGGGATGCGGTCGAACTGCCGAGTCAGTTTATGGAAAACTGGTGCTGGGAGCCGGAGGCGCTGGCGTTTATCTCTGGTCACTATGAAACCGGCGAACCGCTGCCGAAAGAGTTGCTGGATAAAATGCTGGCGGCGAAGAACTACCAGGCGGCGCTGTTTATTCTGCGTCAGCTGGAGTTCGGCCTGTTTGATTTCCGCCTTCATGCCGAGTTCCGCCCGGATCAGGGGGCAAAAATCCTCGAAACTCTGGCAGAAATCAAGAAACTGGTTGCCGTGGTGCCATCTCCGTCCTGGGGCCGTTTCCCGCACGCTTTCAGCCATATTTTCGCCGGTGGTTATGCCGCAGGTTACTACAGCTACCTGTGGGCTGACGTACTGGCGGCAGATGCTTTCTCGCGCTTTGAGGAAGAGGGCATTTTCAACCGTGAAACCGGGCAGTCGTTCCTCGACAACATTCTGAGCCGTGGCGGTTCAGAAGAGCCGATGGATCTGTTCAAACGCTTCCGTGGTCGTGAACCGCAGCTGGATGCGATGCTGGAGCATTACGGCATTAAGGGCTGATCATTCAGTGAAAATCTGCTTAATTGATGAAACAGGCACCGGAGACGGTGCCTTATCTGTTCTGGCGGCCCGCTGGGGGCTGGAGCACGATGAAGACAACCTGATGGCGCTGGTGTTAACGCCGGAACATCTGGAATTGCGCAAGCGTGATGAGCCAAAACTTGGCGGCATCTTTGTTGATTTTGTTGGCGGAGCGATGGCGCACCGACGCAAATTCGGCGGTGGTCGCGGTGAGGCGGTGGCGAAAGCGGTGGGCATTAAAGGCGATTATTTGCCGGATGTGGTGGATGCCACTGCAGGACTTGGGCGCGATGCCTTTGTACTGGCTTCAGTCGGCTGCCGCGTGCGGATGCTGGAGCGTAATCCAGTGGTTGCCGCGCTACTCGACGACGGCCTGGCGCGTGGTTATGCGGATGCGGAAATCGGCGGCTGGTTGCAGGAGCGGTTGCAGTTAATTCACGCCTCCAGCCTGACGGCGCTGACTGATATTACCCCGCGCCCGCAGGTGGTTTATCTCGACCCGATGTTCCCGCATAAGCAGAAAAGCGCGCTAGTGAAAAAAGAGATGCGTGTCTTTCAGTCGCTGGTGGGACCGGATCTTGATGCCGATGGATTACTGGAGCCTGCACGCTTGCTGGCGACCAAACGCGTGGTGGTAAAGCGCCCGGACTACGCGCCACCGCTGGCGAATGTCGCCACGCCAAACGCGGTAGTCACTAAAGGGCATCGCTTTGATATCTATGCAGGTACGCCAGTGTAAAACTAAAACAGGGTAGCGATAACGCTACCCTGCTTTCTGCAAGAATAATTAATGGCTTTCCGGCGTCGCAATCATGCGTTTCAGCCACGGCACCATCAACAGCATCACTACTGCAACGCCCAGCGTGACCAGACCAATCTTACCAAACACGTTGGTATAGACGGGCAACGTCTCAAGCGGATCGGTAATGTTGTCCGGCACCGCGGTAAATGTTGCCACATAGCCGCCCAGCAAGAACGCGGCAGCCTGCGTCAGGAACCACATCCCGAGAATAAAGCCCATCAAATGCTGCGGCACCAGGGCAGCAATCATCGCCAGGCCAAGGGCGCTAATAAACAGTTCACCTAAGCTCTGGAATAAGTACACCAGCACGATAAACCATGGCGATGTCAGCCCTTGTGCATCCGCAAACCACATTCCCGCAGCTGCCGCCGTCAAAAAGCCCAGTGAGCACATAAACATGCCGAGAGTAAATTTCATCGGCATCGAGAGGTCTTTGCCTTTGTTACCCAGATGCGTGTAAATGCCTGCCAGTATTGGGCTGGCGAGTACCACCCAGAACGGGTTAAGCGCCTGGAAGCTGACCGGGTTGATGGAAAAACCGAGAATTTCATGATGCACGTTGTTGATGGCAAAGAAGTTCAGCGATGTTGGCATCTGGGCGTAGAGAATGTAAAACACCACCGCTTCGAGCATCAGGACAAAGGCGACAAACATTTTATTGCGCCCGGTTTTATCCAGCTTGAATGCCTGACGAAAGAAGATGATGGTGACGACGATGGAGAGAACAATCAGCACCAGATTGGCGACTTCTACGTTGTGCATCAGCCATGCGCATACGAAGATCATCACCACGCTGCCAAGTAACACGTACAACAGTTTGCTGAAGCTCATTGGCCGGAAGTCGGGTTCAGAACCAATGTCTTTCACCATTCCACGACAGGCGATGTAAACCAGTAATGCGATAATTAACCCCGCCCCGCACAGGTTGTAGGTGACTGAATAACCGAATCTATCAGCGATCACAGGGGCCAGCGATAACGCTATCAACGAGCCGATGTTGATCGACATATAGAACAGGGTGAATGCGCCATCAAGCCGCGGATCTTTCGGCGGATAGCACTTCGAAAGCAAGCTGGCTGGGTTAGCTTTAAACAGGCCGTTACCTACAGCGATAGTCCCCAGGGCGATGAAAATCAGGTCAGGCTTAAGTAGCGACATGCCGGTCATGAAGTAGCCAATCGCCAGCACAAGTGCACCAAGAACAATGGTGCGTTTGGTCCCCAGCAGGTGGTCGCCGACATAGCCGCCAATGGAAATGAGGCCATAGACCAGCGCAGCAAAAGCACCAAAAGTGACAAAAGCCTGCTCTTGCGAGAATCCAAGCTGTTTAACGAAGAAAACCGCCAGTACGCCCTGCACGCCGTAGTAGCCGAATCGCTCCCATAACTCGACAAAAAAGATCATGAAAAATGGGCGAGGTTGCTGCAGCATCCCCATGGGTGTTGTTGTATTCATATTTATTAACCTTCCAATACCATCCTGAAAAGTATGAACGCGTAAGGGATAACGCGCGAAAAAGTTTACATCTGTCAGAGATTCTTAATATTGATGCGGTGAATAGATTAATACACTATTACAACAGAAAATAACCAGCTGATCACACTAATGATGGAAAATATGATGGTGTTAAATATTGTATTGGCTGGGGATTTTGATTGCGAACGCAGACCGTAGGCCAGATAAGGTGTTTACGCTGGATCAGGTAACAAGGCGCGCCAAAAAGCAAAACGCCCGCATATGCGGGCGTTCAGGAACACGTCGTAGAGGGAAGATTATTCTTCTTCGTCGCGCAGCGGAACAATCAGCATATCAACGTGAACGGTGTTGATCAGCTGACGTGCGGAAGACATCAGTTTGCTCCAGAAGTCCTGGTGGTGACCACAAACCACCAGATCCATATCGTATTTCTTGATTGCATCGACCAGAACTTGGCCCAGGTCGCCGCTGCCGCTCAGGGTTTCAGTGATTGGGTAGCCTGCATTAGTGGAAAGCTCGGTCAGCGCATGATGTGTCTCTTCTGAGATGCGTTTCTGCATATCACCCAGATTCACATCAATAAGCCCGGTGTATAGGTCAGAGTAGTTTACATCTACGTGGATCAGAGAAACTTTCGCATTGTAGGGGCGAGCCATAGAGACTGCTTTCTCTACCAGAACTTTGCTTTCCGGGGAGAGATCGACCGCGATGAGAATGTGTTTATAAGCCATAGTGTTACTCCTTCCATAAAGTTGTCGATGACTGGCCAGCTAGCGTTTCTTGTGCCGTTACGTCACCCGCGTCCTGCGAACTACGTGCGCGGGGCTAACCCAGCCGTAAAGATTCAGTGTTAAGACCATCCTTACCTTATAGCGACCCGGATGATCCGTCAATCCGCCTTGCTTACCCGTTAGATAAACAAATTTTCGACATGAATATATTGATAGTGGTTAACCTTCTGGAAAAAAAACAACCTGATCTCCTACACTATCTATAGAGCCGCTCGGATGTTGGTCACCACAAAAGCGGTTTCTCCAGGACCTGGTGTTAACTGATTGGCAGCGTATCGGGAGCGGTAGCCCCGGGGTGGAACTCCGCGGGCAGGTCGCCGGGGAGGAGGTATGATAAGCACCGTCGCATTATTTTGGGCTTTATGTGTCGTTTGCATTGTTAACATGGCGCGCTATTTCTCATCACTACGCGCGTTGTTAGTGGTACTGCGTAACTGCGATCCATTGCTCTATCAATATGTTGATGGAGGGGGCTTTTTTACCTCACATGGCCAACCCAACAAACAGGTGCGTCTCGTTTGGTATATCTATGCCCAACGTTATCGCGATCATCACGATGATGAATTTATTCGCCGCTGTGAGCGGGTGCGTCGGCAGTTTATTCTGACCAGCGCATTGTGTGGTCTGGTGGTGGTCAGCCTGATTGCATTGATGATTTGGCATTAAGCACTTCAGCAATAATAACGTATAAAAAAAGCGGGCCAGTAAACTGACCCGCTCGAGACTGATTACAAACGCAAAATTGCCTGATGCGCTACGCTTATCAGGCCTACATAATCTCTGCAATCTATTGAATTTGCATGTTTTTGTAGGCCGGATAAGGCGTTCACGCCGCATCCGGCATGAACAAAGCGCACTATGTCAACAATCTGAAGCGGGCCAGCTGACCCGCTCGTTTTGGTGTGTACGATTACAGGAACTGCAAGGAGAGCCAGTACAGCCCGCCGGAAAGCAGTACCGCAGCCGGAAGGGTAAACACCCAGGCCATCAGAATACTGGTTACGGTTTTACGCTGTAAGCCGCCGCCATCTACCACCATCGTCCCCGCGACAGAAGAGGAGAGTACGTGAGTAGTGGAAACCGGCATCCCGGTATAACTCGCCAGGCCGATAGACACTGCCGCCGTCATCTGGGCAGACATCCCCTGAGCGTAGGTCATGCCTTTCTTACCGATTTTCTCACCGATAGTCGTTGCCACACGACGCCAGCCAATCATCGTACCGATACCTAACGCCAGCGCGACCGCCATGATGATCCACACCGGTGCATACTCGATGGTGCTAAGCATGTCGGACTTCAGTTTCTTCAACAGGCGCTGATCGTCAGCACTCACGCCAGGCATCTTCACCACTTTGTCGATAGTGTCAGAAACGCACAGCATAATGCGGCGCATCTGGCTACGTTGATCAAGCGACAGCTTGTCGTAGCTTTCCACATCGGTAGTCAACATGCCTTTCAGGCGGTTGAGCGCGTTAATGGTATTCGACGGATGGCAATGGAACTCCGCGGGTTGCGTTGCGCCAGCTTCCGGAGCCGGTACTAACTGATCAGCACCGGTAGCCTGTTTGAGCAGCGCAGGATGCTGCTCAAAGTAAGCTTCGACGTTGTTGATGGCATCACGGGTACGGGTGATTTCGTAGCCAGTGGCATTCATGTTCACCACGAAGCCTGCTGGCGCGACGCCAATCAATACCAACATAACCAGACCAATGCCTTTCTGACCATCGTTCGCGCCGTGCGAAAACGCCACGCCGATAGCGGAAAGGATCAGCGCGATACGCGTCCAGAATGGCGGCTTTTTCTTGCCGTCTTTCTTTTCACGCTCCGCTGGGGTCAGGTGGATACGGGCGCGTTTCTTGGTGCCGCTCCAGTAGCGACGCAGCAAGAAAATCAGACCGCCAGCAAACACCAGGCCGACAATAGGGGAAACGATCAGAGAACCGAAAATACTTAATACTTTCGGGATATTGAGTGCATCCACCACTGACGTCCCGGTCATCAACGCATTGGTTAAACCAATCCCGATGATCGCGCCAATCAGCGTATGAGAGCTGGATGCAGGTAAACCAAAGTACCAGGTACCCAGGTTCCAGATAATCGCCGCCAGCAACATAGAGAACACCATGGCAAGGCCATGAGACGATCCCATATTAAGCAGCAGATCCGTCGGCAGCATATGCACAATGGCATAGGCAACACTCAGACCACCCAGCAAAACACCCAAAAAGTTGAACACCGCCGCCATAACCACGGCGAGCTGAGAACGCATCGCGCGGGTATAGATAACGGTTGCCACGGCGTTGGCTGTGTCATGGAAACCATTGATGGCTTCGTAGAACAGCACAAAAGCCAGTGCAAGCAATAATAACAGCCCGGTATGCAAATCCAGGCCAGCAAACAAATGTAGCATAGGACGTTACGCCATTTTGAGGACATGAACGCGGCGCATTATCAGTGACTTTCGCGGCGCGGGCAAAGTGAAATATAGACTTTTTTTGATTTGCCTCCTGTATGGATTTCACTCAAAAAATAATTATCTTATATAATTCAGGCAAATACTTCCTTTTAGTAATATTGATGCTGGTGCGACCACTGAGGAATCTTTACAATTCACGCCCGTTTTTTCTAAGAGGAGCGCAACGTGGAAAGGTTTGATGCCATTATTATAGGCGCTGGTGCGGCGGGTATGTTCTGTTCTGCGCTGGCAGGTCAGGCAGGACGCCGGGTTCTGCTGATCGATAATGGTAAAAAACCAGGGCGCAAAATCCTTATGTCTGGCGGTGGGCGCTGCAACTTTACCAACCTTTATGTCGAACCAGGCGCTTATCTGAGCCAGAATCCGCATTTTTGTAAGTCTGCACTCGCGCGTTTTACCCAGTGGGATTTCATTGATCTGGTCAATAAACACGGCATCGCATGGCACGAGAAAACGTTAGGGCAACTCTTCTGCGATGACTCCGCGCAGCAGATTGTCAACATGCTGGCGGATGAGTGCGAGAAGGGCAATGTGACCTTCAGATTGCGTAGCGAAGTGCTGAGTGTGGCGAAGGATGAAACAGGCTTCACGCTTGATCTAAACGGCATGACTGTCGGTTGCGAAAAGCTGGTCATCGCGACCGGTGGGCTGTCAATGCCGGGGCTGGGCGCGTCGCCGTTTGGTTATAAGATTGCCGAACAATTTGGCCTCAACGTGCTGCCGACCCGTGCGGGTCTGGTGCCATTCACTCTGCATAAACCGTTGCTCGAAGAGTTACAGGTGCTGGCGGGCGTGGCGGTGCCTTCCGTGATTACCGCTGAAAACGGCACCGTTTTCCGTGAGAACTTACTCTTCACCCACCGCGGCTTATCTGGACCGGCGGTGTTGCAGATTTCCAGCTACTGGCAACCGGGTGAATTTGTCAGTATCAATCTGCTACCGGATGTGGACCTCGAAACCTTCCTGAATGAGCAGCGTAACGCACATCCGAATCAGAGCCTGAAAAACACACTGGCGGTTCATCTACCGAAGCGGTTGGTTGAACGCTTACAGCAACTCGGGCAAATCCCGGATGTTTCGCTAAAACAGCTCAACGTGCGTGACCAACAGGCACTGATTAGCACATTGACCGACTGGCGCGTACAACCCAACGGCACTGAAGGCTATCGCACTGCCGAAGTGACGCTCGGCGGCGTGGACACCAACGAACTCTCTTCACGGACGATGGAAGCGCGCAAAGTGCCTGGGCTGTACTTCATCGGCGAAGTGATGGACGTCACCGGCTGGCTGGGGGGCTATAACTTCCAGTGGGCGTGGTCGAGTGCGTGGGCTTGTGCGCAGGATTTGATTGCTGTCCGAGGACAATAAAGTTGTACACAAAGCACTAAAGTTGTAACCATTCTCAAAAAACGACGCTAATGTTGTATACTTACTGAATGTGTGGTTATAGGGTTGGAGACTATAAAATGCACATATAGGTACGTATCAATGTCGTTTTTAGGGTACGATCATGGCTAGGGGTAGGCGTCTCAAATCCTATTTGGATTATGAAAATGCGCTAGGTGACGGCATAGGAGTGGGCTATGGCCAAAGTTATCAGCCCTGGCTTAGAGCTCAGGACGTTAAATCCCGTGGAAACCGTTCGATAGTCTTTGGCCTTAAGACGTTTCGAAACCATCATCTCCTTTCTTCTGTCGAAAGTAACTTTTTCTATCTGGCTGAGTTTAATGACTCGGTGATTGATATCCGGGAACAATTCCCACTCTTTCCTCTCCGGCTTACCCAACAAATAGCAAATCATCTACATTTTCAACATCCTATGGTGAGGGGAGTAAGAGGAGTACCTGTCGAAGTTCTGAATGTTATGACAACCGATTTTTTACTGACCTTGAGAACTCCTGAAGGCGGACTTCGATACAAAGCTATAGCAGTAAAACATAACGAGAGCATACCTGAACGCGAAGCCGGTGATGCTGCCAACTTACTGATTTAGTGTATGATGGTGTTTTTGAGGTGCTC
>OGHK01002571.1_pt1 | contig 12332 bp, 10 predicted proteins | sample 1571411 | NCBI WGS metagenome assembly OGHK01 (sample SAMEA2582043, study PRJEB24529) | metagenome | biome: Human gut stool | place: China | collected 2011 | reverse complement strand
TCTCGACCGTCGTCGCCGCAATATTGACGTTGACACGGCGGATGGCTCCGTTTTTGTGCTTGATGCTGTAGATCGTCTGAATACACTCCAGAATATATTCGATCGGATTGTTCACCGGATCTTCGCCAGCCTCGATTGCCAGACGCTTGTGCCCCATGTCCTGAAGTGCCGTGACTTCCTTCACGATCTCCTCCTGTGTCAGCTTCTTTCTGGCTATGTGCTTGTTTTTCAGGTGATACGGGCAGTATACACAGCCGTTCACACAGTAGTTGGAAAGATACAGCGGTGCAAACAGCACGATACGGTTGCCGTAAAAGTCTTTCTTGATCTGCTGCGCCAGCGCATAGACTTCCTTGATTTTTTCCGGAATCTGACAGGCGAGCAGCACCGATGCCTCTCTGTGATTTAAGCCCTTGCGCTCTCTCGCTTTTGCGATGATCGCGTCGATCAGCTCCACATTGTCCTTGTTCGCATCCGCGTAGGCAAGCGTCTCCCGGATCTCCTCATCGTTGATAAATTCCTCTGCTTTTAATGATTTTGCGTCATACTTGTACATAATTTTTCCTTTCTTTCCGGTTAGTTCATGCTTCCCGGTCAGTGTTTTTATTTTAAACCGCAGGACGGTAATCCCCGCGGTCGGTAACCACTTCATAGCCGATGTTCTCCATCCGCCTCTGCATGCAGAAACGACATTCTGCCGCCTCATCCCCCGTACAGATCTTATTGTCGTAAAGCTTATATTTTTCCCGCACGGAAACCGGCGAAAGATTCGGCATCACCACATTGGCGCCGGAGAGAATTCCCATTTCCCTTCCCTGCGGGTGGATCGTGCCGAGCGCCGTCGTCGCCGGAAGCAGCACATGCGGATTCATCAGCCGCAGGATGGAAAGCAGCCGCAGGGTCATCTCCAACGTCCCCGCAGTCTCCCCGCCAAACGGCGTGTCCTTCTGCGGAATGAACGGTCCGATTCCCACCATGGCAGGCGCGAGTTCCTTAATAAACATCAGGTCTTCATACAGCGTCTCCGTGGTCTGATACGGCGAGCCCACCATAAAGCCGCATCCGGTCTGATAACCGATCTCCTTTAGGTCCCGCAGACAGCGCATCCGGTTTTTAAGAGACATTTCCTCCGGGTGCAGCTTCCCGTAGTGCACCGCATCCGCCGTCTCATGCCTGAGCAGATACCGGTCTGCGCCGGCGTCAAAATATGCCTGATAGCTCGCTCTTTCTTTTTCCCCGATCGAGAGTGTCACTGCACAGTCCGGGTATGCCCGCTTGATGGCAGACACCAGACCGCAGATCTTCTCATCTGTAAAATAGGGGTCTTCCCCGCCCTGCAGCACAAAGGTGCGGAATCCAAGTTCATACCCTGCCGCACAGCAGGAGAGGATCTGCTCCTTCGTGAGCCGGTAGCGCTCGGCACATGCATTGCCCCTGCGGATACCGCAGTAATAACAGTCATTTTTGCAGTAGTTGGTGAACTCGATCAGCCCTCGGATATAGATCTGTTTTCCGTAAACCGCCTGTGCCGCCGTTCTAGCCTCAGCCTTAAGCCTCTCAACTGCCTCTGTATCTTCTGTTGCAAGCAGACAGTCCAGTTCCTCCGCCGACAGCATCTGCTCCGTCTTCAGGCGCTCTATGATTTTTTCCTCGTGTGTCATATAAATCTCCATTCCGCAGATGCTTATACATTGGAATAGACGGTCTTTGCCGTGATTCCCGCAAGCCGTCCGATCTTCCCCGACAGTGCATTGATGACATCCTGCGGTGCATCGATGGCAACGCTGATGATGTGAACATTTTTTTCCCGGTAAGGGATTCCCATTCTGCCGATGATATGGCTGCCGTATTCGTGCAGCAGATGATTGAGCTGCTCCACGGACTCGGTGCTCTCCACAATGATACCGATAAGTGCAATTCTTGTCTCCATATTTTCTCCTACTGAAAAAGAATCTCGCTTGCGGGATTCTCCGCCTGCGGCGGGTCGCTCTTGCGACATCTTTCGTCTCCGCCGCAGTGCGATCCCCGAAGAGTTTTTTATGTAATAGGAACGAAGTTTCCTATTACATAAAAAAACCGTATCTGAAATCTCCTCTCAGATACGGCACTCGCTGGAAATACACGGCAGAACCTGCCCTACAGGGCATGGAATATCCCGCCGGTATCCTATCTACAGCATCTGTTCCGCACGCGCAGACCAGATGCAGACACTTTCATGACCGCCATATCTTCCGCCGCAAGCACTGCTTTTGGCGTCAGAGACTTTTGTTAAGGCAAGACAGCAAGAACGTATCTCACTGCAATGCTGTTTTAGCGTATCATGAAGTCTGTTCCCGTTCAAGATCTTTTGTTGTATTTTTTGTGAAACAATTCACAATCTTTTCTTTTCCGGTGGATCAGAAACCGGTTACACGGATAGGTCCAGAGCATCGGAATCAGCATTCCGATCACCTTGATTACCATGTCGCACAAATTCCCCGTCCAGTCGTTTTCCCTCACCCAGGTCGTCATCGCCGATCCGATCCAGCCGTTTGCAAAGATTGTGAACAGTACCATGACCGCATAGAGCACCATGCTGACTGCCGGATTGGCGTCCGCCTTAAAAGTAATCTTGCGGTTCAATTTCTCCGGTATTGACATCCGGCACCGACGGCGGTTCCAGAAAAATATCCCCGGCGCCGCAGGTTTCTCCCAACTTATAATATTCGTTCTTATGTGTCCGATAGGCGCGCACCGCACCTTTTTCCCCGCGGTCGACACGCTTTAACACCTCATAATATTCGCGCATCGGGATATGTTGAAATACGATGGACGGCACATACATTCCGTTTTTCTCCCGAAGGTCTTCCCGCTGCTTGCGGTACCACGCAATGATCTTCGGATCAAATGCCTCGTAGCCGCCCTCCCTGGCATCCGTTCCGCTGTCAAACAGATACAGTTCAAACACATCCCTCCCGCTTCCGTCGGATGCCTCGATGGGAATGGCACAGGTTCCGCCCCCGTCAATCCCTTCTGCCTGCTCCCCGATGCAGTTCGGAAGTCTTTTGTAAATATGATAGAACTGATCCTGATTGGAAATCCCGACCTGGCAATCATGATTGCCAAATGTCACTGCAAACGGAATGCCACGCTTTGTCACCGGCTCTAATAATTTTCCAATCGTCTGTGCTACCTCCCGCTCCAGCTCCTCTCCTTTTCCCTTGTAAGTCACACCATAGCCCTTGATCTGATCACCAGTGTAGACGACAAGATCCGGCTGCTCCTCCAGAACCGCCCGCTCCATCAGCGCGATCGTGTCTTTCGATATTGCGGGAATTTCCTGCATATCTGTAATCTGCATGATTTTAAAAGTACCGTCTTTTTGAAATCTCAATTTCATCCTTATTCTCCGTGATGTAAAAAAGGGAGACTGCGCCCCTGCATGTCTCCCTTGACCTTTTCTTAGTTATCTTCCCCAAAATGCTGTTCCAGATCTGCCGATAATGATGAAATCTCATCGATTTCAGCCGAAATGCTGCGGATGGAATCATTCTGCGATGTGATTGTGTCCGTGATATTCTGGATGGTTGCAGAATTTTCCTCTGAGGTTGCCACCAGCGTCTCGATCTCCTGCTGGATATTTCCAAAGTGTTCCTTCACATGTTCAATGATCTTATATTCTTCATCGACAATCTGGCTCGCTTCATCCGTCGCATCATTGATGTTACTAAAATAATCCATCAATCCGCCGACCAGCTCCACACTCGCGGAAGCAGCATCGGTGCCCGCCGTGATTTCTTTTGAGACCTACCCGGTCGTATCCGTCAGCCAGGTCAAAATCTCCTGAATGTTGTTCGCCGCCTTGGCACTCTCCTCCGACAGCGCGCGGATCTCATCTGCAACCACCGCAAATCCTCTTCCGTGTTCTCCCGCACGCGCCGCCTCAATAGATGCATTTAACGACAACAGATTCGTCTGGGATGCAATGGAATTGATCTCTCCGAGAATCGATGTGATCCGGTTCATCTCGGTAAGCAGCGAATCGGTCGATTTGCGCGCGGAATCGACGGTCTCCTCCATGGAAAGAATGGAACTCTTTGCCGTCTGTATCGCTCCGTTTCCTTTTTCTACCGCGCTCTGCACCTTCTGAAATCCCTGATCCAGAGAAACTGCCAGTTCATGGTTCCGGTTAATCTCCGTTGTTGCCGCATTAATTTTATCCATCACGCTGACGGTTGCATTAGCAGTATCCTCAACCACCTGCCCCATCTGCGATGCCGCCGATTTCACGCTGGAGCTGCCGTCCGCAAGCGCATGCACTGAACTCATACTCTTGTGAATCGTGGTGTTCAGATTCGTGGAAATCGTATTGGCGACTTTCGCATTGTTCTGAACGATGGAAAGCGTCTCTTCCGTTTTCTTCACAACACCCGCACCGCGCTTCGTCGCAAAATAAAGCAGGATCGCTGTCACGATAAACAAAAATACGCGTGTCACCACCCCGGCCATCGAATATTCGCTTCCCGCAATGGTCTCAGGACTGAAAATCATAAATACGACCGAAATAACCGTAAACGGCACTGCGAAATAGATGATAACCGACTCCATGAAATAGGAAGTTGTCATCGCTAAAAGTACAAAATTCGCCAGATACGGAATCGAATTGCCGCCATATACCCACGAGTACAACAGCGTGCCGATCGCCGGCGGAAATACGAGAATCAGCACTTTTTTCGCATCGTCAATCGAAAGGTAACATCCGATCGTAGAAATAATTCCCGCAACTACCAGAATTGCAATTCCACGGATTGCAAGCACGGTAAATCCGTATCCCATCAAAGAAACAAGGCTAAGTGCAACGACTGAGCACCAGACAATAATCAAATTCCGCTTGTGTAATTTTTCCATATCATGTTCCCTTCTAAAGAAAACCTATCATCATGTACGCGTCTATTATATCATCTTTTTGCGCTGCTTTCTGCGCACAATATGAACTCGTCAGAGTTCATTATACCGCAAGATCAGATCAAGAACAATATTGTAACTTCAGGCTTTTTCGGTAACTTCAGGCTTTTTCGGTAAATCCTGAGGTTGACACGATGTTTTCGGTAAATTCTAGGACAGACAACAGTTTCTGCAACCCCAAGGCGGCGTGATCTTTTCTTCTTTTTCGGGTCTAACGTGGCGTTTTCCTTCTTCCAGACCCGACCATAGCTTGTTTTTCGGTGTTATGTAAACTTCTTTCTCTCGCTCTCGGGTCCAGCGCGCGAAAAATGGGCTCTCGGACCCGACTTTTCCCATTTTTCGGGTCTAGCGCATGGAAAATGGGCTCTCGAACCCGGCTTGTCTTCCTTCCCAAGTCCAGCGCACGAAAATCAGGCTCCCAGACCCAACTTTTCTTCCTCCCCGCATCCAGCGCACGAAAATCAGTCCCACAGCCCGTCCAAAGCCCGTTTTCCGTCATTATGTAAACCTTTTTTCACGCGCCACGCATTACAACGTTCCAAACGAATACCCCTGCGTCTGCGCCGCATCGATCAGATCTCCCAGCACCGCCGCATTTGTTGCCGACTCCGCATGCAGCAGATAGATGGCTCCCGGATGCATCTTATTTTTCATCTTCTGCAGGCTTTCCGCCTGATCCGGCTGGTTGTCCACATCGTAATCCAGATAGGCAAAACTCCAGAACACGCTCTCGTATCCGCAGTTATTTACAACGGCGAGCGACTGCTCACTGAACTTTCCCGCAGGATAGCGGAACAGATTCATCTCATATCCAAAGGTATCTTTGATATACTGGTGGTTTCCCATGACCTCTTCCTGCTGCTGTTCCACTGTCAGCGAAGGGATACCCGCCGACGGGTGCGTCACACTGTGATTGCCGACTACATGCCCCTCGTCAATCATGCGCTGCACCAGTGCCGGTTCCGCCTTTGCATAAGGCTCCGTAACAAAAAAAACGGCATGCACGCCCTTTTCCTTTAACGTATCCAGAATGGATTCCGTGTAACCGTATTCATATCCCTCATCAAAGGTCAGATAGATGGTCTTTGTGTTCTCTCCGATGAAAAGCGCATGGTAATCCCCGTACTTCTGCTGCGCACTGACCGCATCGTTCGGGCGGTTGTCCGCATTGGTGTGGCTTCCCAGTCCCCAGCTCTGCACGGTGGTATCCAGCCCGTCAAGCGCAATCGTCTGCCCCGCCGCATTCCCGCCGGCAGCGCTCTGACCGTCTCCGGTGCTGCTTCCTGTTTGATCCGCACTCTGACCGTCTCCGGTGCCATTTCCCGTTCCATCCAAGTTCTGACCGTCTCCAGTGCCGTTTCCTGTTCCGTCCGCACTCTGACCGTCTCCAGTGCCGCTTCCCGCTTCGCCTGTGCCCTGACCATTTCCATCCGTAACCTTGTCCGCACGGTATGTCTCCGCCGTTGCAAGCACTGCGTCACCGATGGCGGCAGCGTACGCATCCAGCTTTTCATCGAAAAGCTGGTTATCGGATGCATCGTTGATAAATCCCATCTCAACGATGCAGGACGGCATGTCCGAATGTACATTGATGTAATAATTGGAGGATTCCCCGGTCTGGGTTCCCTTTTTCACGCCGCGGTTTCTCTGGATTCCCGCCGTATCCAGCGCTTCCATAATGTGGTTTGCGAGGGCATCCGTCTCCTCCGAACCACTCGCCGAGATCCAGGTCTCTACGCCGTTACCCTCGCCGTCATTGCGGTGCAGCGACAGCATATAATCCGCTCCGCTCTGATTGGCAATCCCGCACCGCTCTGACAGGCGCAAAAACGTGTCATCCGACCTCGTCATAACCACTTTTACATTTTTATCAGCCAAATAAGCTGCCACAGCCTGTGCCAGCTTCAAATTATCATCCTTCTCATAACGCCCCTTATAATCAGAGCCGTTGTCTTTTCCGCCATGTCCGGCATCCACGCACACAATCAGGGGATTCTCCTCTGTTTTCGTCTCCTCCGACCAGATTACCTCTCCCTCAATCTCCTGCGTTGCAGACTGCGTTCCCTGCATCAGGGACAGCCCCCGTCCCAACAGTTCAAACCCTGCGATCACGAGCAGCATTTTCACAATACTGTACTGTATACATACCAGATTCCGAATTCGTCTTTTCTGTCTCTTTGTTACATTCACATCACTTCACTCCTTGGATTCCTACGATTCTATTTTAGTCCTCTTTCCGTGAAAACGCGAATGAATCTTTATGAAGAATTTCTTAATATGAATCCGTCCGGATTCATCGTTCTAAAGTAAAAACTGTGCCAGAGCGTAATTGCTCACATCCTGCCCGCGTTCCGTCAGATAAATCCTCCCCGCGCGTTTTTCGAGCAGTCCTTCCTCCGTAAGATGCAGCAGCACCTCCTGATACACCGCCTCAATCTGTGTTCCAAACGTCTGTGCAAAACGCTCCCTTGAAATTCCCTCCATCATGCGGAGTCCTAAAAACATAACCTCTTCCATCTGCCCTTTTCGTGTAATGCGCTCTGCCGAAGCATGCAGATTCGTGGCCGGAAGCTGTTCCACCCTGCCGGATGCGCCGCTCCCCTGGCTATCCGTTATCTCATTCTCCCAGATACCCTCACGAATATGTCTGGTTTCTTCCAGATACACATACAATTCCCGCGTATTGCTGTAGCGGATATTCTCCATCAGAGACGACGCGCCAAGCCCCAGTCCCAGATAATTCTCCCGCTCCCAGTAGCCGATATTGTGCCGGCACGCATAACCCGGTTTTGCAAAATTAGAAACCTCATAGTGCACATATCCCGCTTCCGCAAGCACCTGCTCGGTCAGCTTGGTCATCCGGTACACTTCATCCTCCGTCGGCAGCGCCACCGTCTGCATTCCCGCCTGCTGCTTGACCGCGTCAAACTTATACAGATCGTAAAATGGCGTCCCCTTCTCAATGATCAGGGAATAGGCGGAAATATGCTCCGGTTTCAGCCGCAGAAGCTGCTGCAGGGTGCGGGCAAAACTCTCTGCCGTCTGTCCCGGAAGAGAACTCATAATATCCACATTGACATTGTCGAATCCGTTTTTGCGCGCCAGCTCGTAAGTCTTCAGGAACTGGTCAAACGTGTGAATCCGCCCGAGAATCTTTAATTCCTCATCCACAGCCGACTGCAGTCCGATGCTGATCCGGTTGATTCCCGCATTCCGGTAGACGGCAAACTTGTGATCGGTGACGGTTCCCGGATTGCACTCAATGGATATTTCCACATCCGACGCCAGACGAAACGACCGGCGCACCGCCGACATGATCTGTGCCATCCACTCCTCTGTGAGCCACGATGGCGTGCCGCCGCCGATATAGACCGTCGATACCAGGTAGTCGCTGCAATGCGGTCCGTAATACGCAATCTCCCGGAGCAGCGCCTCCACGTAGACCGCCTGCGTTGCCTCGTCCGCCGCAAAGGAAAGGAAATCACAATACTGGCATTTTTTGACGCAAAACGGAATATGAATGTACAATTCCATTGTTTTCTGACTCACTCCACACGCCGCTCCTTTCCCAAAAATATTCCTGACACTGCCATCACTGACGCTGCATTTTCCGATCTGTTCCTTTAATCTTCATCCAGCTTCAAGACGCTCATAAATGCCTCCTGCGGAATCTCTACATTTCCGACCTGACGCATGCGCTTCTTGCCTTCCTTCTGCTTCTCTAAAAGCTTCTTCTTACGTGAGATATCACCGCCGTAGCATTTTGCAAGCACATCCTTGCGCAGCGCCTTGACTGTCTCACGGGCAATCACCTTGCCGCCGACTGCCGCCTGAATCGGAATCTCAAACAGATGTCTCGGAATCTCTTCCTTTAACTTCTCGCACATCTTTCTGCCCCTGTCGTAAGCGCTGTCCTTAAAGACGATGAACGAGAGCGCATCCACCTGCTCCTTGTTAATCAGGATGTCCAGCTTCACAAGCTCGGAACGCTCATAACCCTTCAGCTCATAGTCGAAGGAAGCGTATCCTCTCGAGCGCGACTTTAAGGCATCAAAGAAATCGTAGATAATCTCATTGAGCGGCAGATCATACTTGATGAGCGCACGGGTCTCCTCCAGATACTCCATACCGTTGTATACACCGCGCCGTTCCTGGCAAAGCGTCATAATCGCGCCGACATACTCGCTCGTCACCATGATCTCCGCCGAAACGACCGGTTCCTCCATATACTCGATCTCGGACGGATCCGGCAGATTGGACGGGTTCGTCAGATCGATCACCTCTCCGTTCGTCTTGTGCACCTTATAGATAACGCCCGGTGCCGTCGTCACGAGATCCAGATGAAACTCTCTCTCCAGACGCTCCTGCACGATCTCCAGATGAAGCAGTCCTAAGAAACCGCAGCGGAATCCGAAGCCCAGTGCGATGGATGTCTCCGGCTCAAAGAACAGGGACGCGTCGTTTAACTGCAGCTTCTCTAAAGCATCACGGAGCTCCGGATATTTCGCTCCATCCGCCGGATAGAGTCCGCAGTACACCATCGGTGTTACCTTCTTATATCCCGGAAGTGGGGCCGCGCACGGATTTAAGCGGTTCGTCACCGTATCACCCACGCGGGTATCTTTCACATTCTTGATGCTGGCTGTAATGTATCCAACCATGCCGGCCCGGAGCTCATCACAGGGGATAAATTGGCCTGCGCCGAAATATCCGACCTCAACGACATCGTAGGAAGCTCCCGTCGCCATCATCTGGATCGGGGTGCCTTTCTTCACGGTTCCCTCTTTCACACGGCAGAATACGATAACACCGCGGTAGGAATCGTAGAGTGAGTCAAAGATCAGCGCCTGAAGCGGTGCCTCCGGATCCCCCTTCGGAGCCGGGATCTTATGGACGATCGCTTCCAAAACATCCTCGATATTGAGTCCCATCTTTGCAGAGATCCTCGGTGCGTCGTGAGCCTCAAGTCCGATCACGTCCTCGATCTCCTCCGCCACACGGTCCGGATCAGCGCTCGGAAGGTCGATCTTATTGATGACCGGGACAACATCAAGATCATGGTCAAGGGCAAGATACACATTTGCAAGCGTCTGGGCCTCAATGCCCTGAGCTGCATCTACAACAAGGATCGCACCGTCACACGCCGCAAGACTTCGGGATACCTCATAGTTAAAGTCAACGTGACCTGGGGTATCGATCAGATTAAAGATATACTCCTCGCCGTCCTTTGCTTTGTAAACCGTGCGGACTGCCTGGGATTTGATCGTGATTCCGCGCTCTCTCTCAAGATCCATATTGTCAAGGATCTGGGCCTGCATCTCACGGCTGGTTAAAAGACCGGTCTTCTCGATAATGCGGTCCGCCAGCGTGGATTTACCGTGGTCGATATGGGCAATGATACAGAAATTTCTGATTTTATCCTGGGAATAATGAACCATTCATGTTCCTCTCTTCTATATGATTTCTTCTTTATATGATCCATTTCTCTGTCACTGCTTGTCGGACCACCAGATCTTTACTCCTGATCGTTCGGTCCATCAGAAAATACCTTTATACACAGGAATTTCTCCCTCGGGGACAGAAATGGCAATTTATCATGTTAAATATAGCATTTTTTAGGTTTCCGCGCAAGCGGTAGTATGAGGTTTGGATGTGATAAAAAATAGACAAAAAGCTGACAAATTACAATTCTTTTATGTGTTGTAAAATCAATTGACATTCTATCCATTCTGATTTAGACTTTAATTAACATTTTGTCACGTATATTCAGGACTTTTCTTCGTCCCGTCACCCGTCCACCTTTTCTATCATTTCAGCAGCTATCCTTCATGTTCGCAGATCCTGTATATTCCTTGACCGTTCTGCGTTTTCTGAATGGCTGCCCGGGAGATAACATATGAATCAAACTCGGAAAAAACAGCAGTCCATGGACATGACCTCGGGCTCCATCACGAAACTCCTGATCATGTTCGCGGTTCCCCTCGTGATCGGAAACCTTTTTCAACAGCTATACAACACTGTGGACAGTCTCGTTGTTGGAAACTTTGTCGGCTCCCATGCTCTCGCCGCCGTAGGTTCCACCACCAGCATCATCAACATGATCGTCATGTTCTTTACCGGTACCTCTGTTGGTGCCGGTGTCGTCATCAGCCGGTACTATGGGGCCCACGATGACGAAAAGCTTCACATTGCCGTGGAGACCACGATGGCAGTGACCTTCATCTGTGGGATCATTTTTACAGCTCTTGGAATCTTTGTTGCCCCCTATATGTTAAAATTTATGTCCACACCGGATGATGTCCTGCCGTCCGCCTCCGTATACTTAAAGATCTATTTTTCCGGCGTTTTCGGTCTGCTTGTATACAACATGGGAAGTGCGATCCTGCGTGCCGTTGGCGATACGAAGCGGCCGCTGTACTTCCTCTGTCTCTCCAGTGTCATGAATATCGGCCTTGACCTTCTGTTTATCGTGCCGTTCCATTTCGGCGTGCTCGGCGCGGCGCTGGCAACCGACATTTCGCAGGTCATCTCCGGCGTGCTGAGCTTTATTTATCTCCGCCGCAAGTTCGACGTGCTGAAAATGGAAAAGGACGATCTGGCCTTCTCGAAAAAGGCCAGCATACGTCTGCTGGGCATCGGTGTGCCGATGGGCCTGCAGTGCAGCATCACGGCCATTGGCAGCGTCATCATGCAGTGGGCGGTCAATGTGCTGGGCAGCACCGCCGTTGCCGCCGTCACCGCAGCAGGCAAGACCCAGGGGCTGCTGACCGTTCCGATGGAGAGCGTCGGCACGGCCATGGCAACCTACGCCGGGCAAAACCTCGGCGCATCCCGGATGGATCGTGTGCGGCAGGGCGTCAACAGCGCAATGCTCATTATTTTGATTTACGGTGTGGCATCGGCTTTCGTTCTGCATTTTACCGATGTGCAGATCATGGGGCTGTTTCTGGACACTGCCAAGGAGGTCGACATTGTAGCCATGGGGCGCGAGTATCTGTTCTGGAACAGTGTGTTCTTTGTGCCGCTGGGTGCGCTGATCGTCTGGCGCTACTCCATCCAGGGGCTCGGCTTCTCGTCACTCGCTATGCTGGCCGGTGTGGCCGAGATGGTCGCCCGCACGGCGGTGGCGATTGTACTGGTCCCGATTCTGGGATACTTCGGCGCGGAGCTGTCCAATCCCGCCGCATGGATCGCGGCCTGCTTGTTCCTGTACCCTGCGTATCGCTGGACCTGCCGCCAACTGGACAACCGCCTGCTGGCCGCCAGGCTCCACATTCAGGGCGACCACGCGGAGACTGTGCTTTAAATAGGATAAAAGACCGTTCCGGTTCTGGAACGGTCTTTTTCATTTTGGCTGCGCAGTAGGGGCGGGGCATGCCCCGCCCGCA
>OGHK01002547.1_pt1 | contig 12443 bp, 8 predicted proteins | sample 1571411 | NCBI WGS metagenome assembly OGHK01 (sample SAMEA2582043, study PRJEB24529) | metagenome | biome: Human gut stool | place: China | collected 2011 | reverse complement strand
TAGCATTTCTGATACTTCTGTCTGCGTCCACAAGTCCGCTATACAAGGACTTATGCGACGGTGATTCAAGCATTTTCATATTCTTCGGAAAAGCGATAACGCTCGGCAAGGACGCATACAGAGATTATTTTGACCACAAAGGTCCGATTTTGTTTTACATAAATGCATTGGGATATTTCCTGACAAAATCAAAAGTAGGCGTATTCATACTACAATGTATATCCCTTTCAATATCTTCGATATTTATGTACAAAACGGCACGTTTTTTCACAAAACCGATACGCTCGGTAATTTGTGTTATAATCACCATTCTTGCATTCGGTGCGACAATCAGCGACGGCAACTTAACGGAAGAATACTGTATTCTCTACTGTATGATAGCGATTTACACCGCATTAAAATTCATCACAAAGCACCCAAAAGCACCTCACCCTCACAAAAATATGGTTATTTACGGAATATGTTTTGGAATTTGTGCATTTATCCGCGTAAACAACGGACTGATTATCTGCGGTATTGTATTCGTTACGATTATGACCGACTTTATAAACGAGCATATCAAAGAAATATTTAAAAATATACTGTATTTTATAGTCGGTGTATTGATAGTGGCAGTGCCTGTATGCCTTTTCTTCCTTATTAAAGGGACGCTGTCGGATATGTTGTTTTCTACTTTCGTATTCAACTTTCTATACGCGTCGGAAGGCTCATCAGAAAAGACATCATCAGCCATATTACTGCTTCTGCGATGGGTTGCACCTGTCTTGATGATGATATTCATATCGTCATTTTTCGCAAAACGACTTGGTCCAAAGGTTGCGTCATTTATCACAACAATATCCATATTCGCACTGATACCTATATTACTCGGTTTCAGTTACACGCATTATTACACAACGCTTATACCTTTAATACCGATTTATTGTGCTGTATTCTTCTATATTACATCAAATAAAATAAACATTCTTGCAGTAATACTTTGCGTAATAATGGCATTTCCGTTGGCAAATTACTTTGTTCAATCAGAGTCAAATATAGTGCATTACTCAAAGAAGTTGTATTCGCAAAGGCACCCTGCCAAAACAAGCGACGTATATTCGGATATTTATTACAGTGCAAAACAGCTTAGCTCGCAAATTCCCGATGAAGACAAAGACAGCGTATACTGCTACGACATTTCGGCAACTTGGCTTTTGCAAGCCGACATTATGCCTTGCTTTAAGATATTTATTCTTCAGGAATGGTGGTCGGAAATGTATCCCGAGTTCGGTCGTCAAATTAATCAAATGATGCTTGAAAAACAACCTAAGTGGGTTGTTATACACAATATCGACATTGTAAACAGTAAGCAGTTTATGAATATAATCAACAATAATTACGAGCTTGTCGATGAATACAGTTATGACCGATTATACAAATTGAAAACTCAATAAAAAAAACAGCTGTTGCAATTAGCAACAGCTATTTTCATGTTTATCTTTGTCATAGACAATGCAAAATGATTCTGTAGGATTTTTCACAGTCTTTTTAGCTTTCAAAGCCTTATCCAGCCCCACTCCCACAACTTCATTTGTTTTAAGCACATAAATTCCTGTTTTAACAATAATATGCGCGCCGGGATATTTTTCATTAATCATTTTACTGAATTGTTTATTTAACGCATCTATCTTATCAAAGCTTTCTAAATTTTTAAATCTGAACGCACTGAAAAAAATATCCGCACCGTCAATGTGAGTTATAATATTATAATCATTATCACTTGGCAAAATACAGTTTACAAACTCTGTAAAAACCTTATCTCCCTCAATCTGACCGAACCGTTCGTTGAAATCAAGCATTCCCGAAAAATCGGTATGTAACAGAGCAACCTGTTCGTCTTTTTCCTCTGCAAATTTTCTCAGTCTGCCTATCTGTTCATAAAACTTTGCAATAGTATAACAACTGGTTTTGCGGTCATAATCAATTATTTTTCTAAGCTTTTTCTCATTTTCCGTTTCCTTATCGCTTTGAGAAATGTACATCGTCATAAGCTTAGTCGCCATATTCAATTCAACGCATTCTTCTATCTGCCAAGGATTTTCATATCCGAATCTCGTACAAACAAACATAAAGAACGAATCTCCTGTTGTAATATTTGCATTATATACCACTTCACCATTCTTTTTATTCTTTTCAAATTCACGTTGAAACTTTAACGAAAATCCGTTTATTTTTTCATTTGAAAGAATAAATACAGGATATTTTTCAAAAAATTCTTTGAAATGCTCAATGTCAGAATGAGCATAATATCCTCTTTTTCCCGCATTATTCTGAAATTTCGGATCACTGCACCATTCATAGCTTATTGTGATTAAATCTTCCTTGGTATTGACCTTCATTATCTGAAACCAGTCAATATCGAACTTTTCAGCCACATACCGAATAATCTTATACATTGCGTCATCGCTGTTTTTCGCACTTGAAGAAAGTTCAAGGAATACTTTCATCATATCGCGTGTCTTAAATAATTCCGTACTGTTTTCGGCGTCCTCAGCTTCATAATCAATCGCATGGCTTGAATTGTCGTACACAATATTTTCATTGTATATCTCCCAGTGAGCCTTGCCATTCTTTTTTGTACTGTACAGTGCCTTATCTGCTTTTGAGAACAACGCTTTATAATCAGGCACTTCTTCAAATATTCTGCCGTCTGCCACTCCGACACTGCACGTTATTCTCTTATCGTCTGAAATATTAATCTTACATACATTGTCAACAACTCTGTCGGCATTCTCTGCTATTCTGCTACTTTTCAAAAACACGAAAAATTCATCACCGCCGTATCTTCCGACAATAGTGTCATCATCGGTTGCCTTGTTCAGCATTTCCGCAACCATGGCAATAACGGTATCACCGTATAAATGTCCGTATGTGTCATTTATATTTTTAAAATCATCAATATCAATAACAAACAGTGCGTAATCTCTGCTTTCGGGATTGGATTTTATATACTCATTAATCCTCTCGACGCCTGCATTTCTGTTATAGACATGAAGTACCGGGTCAATCTCGATTTTTTCTTTTAATTCTTTTTCATGATGTTTTTCGTCCTCGATATTCGTTATTGTTCCGAAAATTCTTTTAAGATTACCCTTTTCATCATGTTCAAAATTTCTGAAAATGCGGTGCCATTCATAATTCTTATTACCCGGCAACTTCATTCTGACGCTTATATTTTCTACTTTTTCATTGAATATGTTTTCTTTAAGATAACCGTAATCTCTTTTATCCGCAAGCTCATAAACAGCATCTTCCGTATTATTGGGAACAGACAGTTTTTTCAGTTCGGTTTGACCTTTCACCGGAATATATAAAGTCATATTATCGTCCGCTACGTTATGTTCAAAAACAATGTTTTTTGAACTTTTAAGAGCAAATGTAAAACATCTTCTCTCATCTTTCATCCTGACAAGATTCGTATGCTGTTCCGTAACGTCCATAAGAATACCGAGAATATCATTTTCATTATATTTAGTCAAATGCATACAAATATAACGTATCGATCCGTCCGAAACAATACATTTGTATACCACTTCATTTTTATCTTTCAAATCAGCTATAATATTTTTGTCTTCTTCGCAAATATTAAGACTTTCAAAATTTCCGTTCGCATAGGTCGAATAATAGTAATCATTCGCCGAAATAATTTTAAGCGTACTGTCATTTTGAAACGCAACAACGCCACATGGCATTATATTATAGCTTTCGTCCTTAAAATATTTTTTCAACATTACAACTGCCTCAACCTTTTTATAAATTATCGGTATAAATATTCTATCACAAAAAATGTATCAAGTAAATATTTTTCGACCTATTTTATTATAAAAAAACAACCGTATCTATATAAGAATACGATTGTCTGAGAGAGAGATTTATTTTACGGTTATATAATAACACAATAATTAAATTTATTCCATTGCATTTGTTGTCCAAAATATTGCAAATATTGTCCTGTTATGCTATAATAATTGTGTAGGAGGTGTATTTTATGGATGCAATTTCATATAAACAGAAAGAATATCTTTACAGTTATTTCCGTTCAAAGCCTCCGGAGCTTAACTTGCACCTTCATAAATATTATGAATTTCTATATTTTATATCGGGTGATGCAACGTACATAGTCGAAGATAATCTATATAAAATTCACCCCGGCGATATTTTGCTTACAAAACCCGGAGAACTTCATACGATTTTCTTTCAATCAGAAAAGCCGTATGAGCGCATTTTTATGCAGATACATCCCGACTTTATCACCGAATTTGATTTGTTTGATAAAATAAATTCTTCACCTATTGGCGAAAATAACAGAATACCGTCAGACATTGTTCAGTCTTTCGGACTTTACGATTATTTCAAAAATGTTGAACATTACATTTTAAACAGAGTACCCGAAAGTGACGCTATGATAAAATCGTATTTTTTACAGTTTCTTGTCGCGGTAAATCATGCACTTGACAACACCGTTTTGCCGATAAAACCGACAAATAATAACCGTATTGACGATATAATAGATTACCTTACCGATAATATTTCCGCAGATATAACACTGGATTTTTTAGCAGAAAAATTTTTTATTAATAAGTATTATATGTGCCATACATTTAAAAAACAGACCGGTATTACAATAAAAGAATTTATGAATACAAGAAAAATCACTAAGGCGAAACAAGTGCTTTCCGAAGGTGCGGATATTATGGGGCTTTGCTATGAATGTGGGTTTAATGATTATTCCACGTTTTATAAAGCGTTTAAAAAACTTACCGGTAAATCGCCGAAAGATTTTTTGACTGGTGATTAATTTTTGCCACTCCGTCACTTCGTGACACCTCTCCTCAAGGAGAGGCTTTTTGGCTCCCCTTGTGGGGAGCTGTCGGCAACGCCGACTGTGGGGTGGCTTCTCGGGACATCGTGGCGCCGTCCCCTACTGCCTTAATATCCTATAAAAAGGGCGACCAATGGTCGCCCCTACATACAATATTGTTTAACATAAGCGATTGTTTAACATAAGCGGTCATCTGCCATTCATATTCGTACGGGCGGTCATTGGCCGCCCTTTAACATTCCACACATAAAAAAAACAGCGGTCAAAGACCGCCGTTTTTACATCAATGACTCAACATATATTTGAAGTATTTCATCTTTTGACGGAACGAACATACTGTTTAGTGTACCGCCTGCATTTTGAGCAATTTCTGCATACAATTCAAGTTCTTCTTTTTCAAACTTTTCTTTATCACCCAAAATTTTCACGAGAATATTTTTAAATTCTTCTGCACTGTCTAAATTCATACAAGACAATATTTCCTTAACTCTGTCCTTATCATTTCTTTCAATATACTTTGTAAACTCACCGAGCAACAATCCGTTTGCTCTGCCGTGGTCGATATTTTTGAAATATGTAAGCGAATAGCCCATTGCGTGTACCGCCGTTGTTTTTGTTTGCGATATGACAACACCTCCAAGCATTGACGCATAAAGCAGTTTTTCTCTGTCGTCTTCCGTAAGTTCACCGTTAATCAAATCGTCAAATGTTGACGCAATAATTTTAACAGCCTCTTTAGCTATTACATCAGCCATTATATTCGCCCTCTTTGACATCATTCCTTCAACCGAATGTGAAAGTGAATCTATTGCGGTATTTACCGTAGTGGCAAGTCCGAGATTTTTTGTGTATTTTGCGTCAAGCAATGCGTATGTTGGGAAAAGGCATGGTGACGCAATACTTTTTTTTGTCTGTTTTTCGTGGTTTGTCAAAATCGCATACGGCGTAACCTCCGAACCGGTTCCGGCAGTTGTCGGAATATGTATCATAGGAAGTGCCTTATTGCCTATGTTGCCGTCAAACAAATTCTTTCTTTCAATGTCCGATACTGCCAGCAATGCAATAGCCTTTGCCGAGTCCATCGGCGAGCCGCCGCCTATGGCAATGACAAAATCAACTTCTTCCTCCATTGCCGTTTCCGCACCGTCATACACACACTCAACTGTCGGATTACTCATAACCTTATCGAATATTACATATTCAATATTATTCTTTTCAAGTGCATATTTGACATCGTCAAGTGCACCGCTTGATTTTGCGGAATTTTTGCCTGTTACGATAAGTGCTTTCTTTCCTATTTTGAAAACATCGCTGTTTTCTCTGACACAATTCTTTCCCACAATAACCTTTGTAGGCATATAAAATCCCAAATTCATATTTTCACAACCTCACATTCTCAAGCAACAAAAGCAAGCTATTTTGTTGTATAGCTTGCTTTAATTCTTATTTCTTCAATTCTCTTATTTCTTCTCCAAGGAAGCAGAAACCAAAGTAACCCTTTGCCTGAATTTTATCAAGGAATTTAGACAATTTCTTTGGCTTTTCATAGATTACAACATCATAATCCTTACGCAGTTTTTCTGCCTCTTCTATTGCATTTACAACGTCTGCTTTATCGTGAAGCAAAGCAATTCTCTTTTTAGTATCGGGAATTGTATATCCTGCCTCTGTAAGAAGTGAGAAAATTCTTTCAAAACCTATTGAAAAACCTACCGCAGGAATATTTTCACCCGTAAATTTACCGATTAAGTTATCATAACGACCGCCGCCGGCAATAGAGCCTTTAAACTTATCGCTTACGATTTCAAAAACAGTACCCGTATAATATCCCTGACCTCTTACAAGCGAAATATCGAACTTAATCTTATACGCACCGTCCGAAAGTTTTTCAACGGCATTAATTATTGTTTCAATACTTTCGGCAGATTCTTCACCGCAAACATCTTTTACGCTTCCAACAGTAAGTGGTTTTGCGATGACCTCACCGAATTTTGCGATAGCACCGCCGTCAAAGCCTTTATCGGTAAGCTCACCGATAACACCCTCAGTACCGATTTTATCCATTTTATCAAATGTAATACACACGCTGTCAAGCTGACTTTCTTCAAAGCCTACACCTTTAAGCAATGCTCTTAAAATTCTTCTGTCATTAATTTTTACAGTAAAGTCCTTTATATCAAGCGACAAAAGTGCTTTTGCTGTTGTATGAATAAGCTCGATTTCAGAGCTTATAGAAGATGAGCCGATTATATCAATATCACACTGCACAAACTCACGAAGTCTGCCCTTTTGCGGTCTTTCCGCTCTGTACACCTTATCAATCTGTATACACTTTGCAGGAAGAACAAGTTGTTCACGATTATTTGCATAATATCTCGAAAGCGGAAGTGTAAGGTCATATCTAAGTCCCATATCACAAAGCTTATTTGTATCACCGCTGTCCATTGCTTTCTTTAGCTTATCTCCACGCTTTAAAATTTTAAATATCAAATTAAGATTATCACCGCCGTCACTCTTATCAAGATTTTCAATATCTTCAACTGCAGGCGTCATAATACGTTCAAAGCCGGCATCCTGATATGTATTTAAAATTTGATTTTGAAGATAATCTCTAAGTCTGACTTCTTCAGGAAGATAATCATTTGTACCTTTTACTGTTGTGATTTTCATTTTCTATCTCCTTTTGCCATTTTCATCATAAGCTCATATATTTTTTCAAGTGCGTCTACTTTGGCAAGCGGTTTCAAATTTTCCGACATTTCTTTCAATCTCTCCTTATCGCTTACCATAGACATTATTTTATCGTATAATGCGTCAGACGTCAAATCTTTTTCTAAAATTAATTCTGCCGCATTCTTATTTTCAAATTCTCTTGCATTCTGCTCTTGGTGATTACGGACAACATTCGGTGACGGAATAAGTATTGACGGTTTACCGAGTGCAGCAATTTCGCTTACGGTTATCGCACCTGCTCTTGATACAACAACGTCTGCCGCCGCCATACACTCCGCCATATTGTCAATATATGACACAATCTTTATGTTATCCGAAAGAGTTATTCTGCTCTCCTTAATTTTATTCATTATTTTATCGTAATTTCTGTCACCGGTTCCGAACAGCAATTCGATTTTATTGTCCTTTGATATTCTGTCAAGCATACCGATTACCGTATCATTAATTCTGTCCGCACCCAAACTGCCGCCGAAAATAAGCACAAACGGCTTTTTTATGCCGAGCTTTTCTCTTGACTTTTTGTAATCGGAATGAAGTATTTCACTTCTGAGCGGATTGCCTGTTACAACACATTTTTCCTTATGCTGCATATGATTAATTGTTTCTTCAAAGCTGAGTGCAAGATATGTAACATAATTTGCACTGCCTTTTACCGTCATACCCGGATACACATTTTGCTCATGTATAAGCGACGGCACTTTCATTTTCTTTGATGCCATAGCAACAGGGCCGCTTACATATCCGCCCGTACAAACGATACAGTCGGGTTTAAATTCCTTTATAATCTTATTACACTTTCTTCTTGCGGAAATAAGTTTTTTTACCGTTTCAAAATTTCTGAAAATATGCTTTCTGTCAAAACCTTGTATTTCGATATATTCAATATCATATCCTGCTTTCGGTACAAGTTTTGTTTCAAGTCCCGATTTTGTACCGACAAACAAAGCCTTAAAATCCTTATCCTGTTTAGCTGCATAATCGGCGATTGAAATAGCCGGATTAATATGTCCGCCTGTTCCTCCGCCCGCAAATAATACTCTCATAAATCTTCCTCCACATTAATCTTTTACGGAATGTCTTGATATATTAAGCAATACTCCCATTTCACATAAAAGCGTTATTATTGCCGTACCGCCGTAACTGAAAAACGGCAATGCGACACCTGTATTCGGTACGCTTGACGTTGCAACGGCGATATTAAGTATCGTCTGAATAGCAAGCTGAGCCGCAATACCCACCGCAACAAGTGAGCCGTATGTATCGGGTGCATTCATAGCAATTCTTATTGCTCTTATAATAAGCGCCGCAAAAAGCAAAATTACAACAGCCGCACCGATAAGACCAAGTTCCTCACAAACAATCGCGAATATAAAGTCATTATACGGTTCAGGCAAATACGAATATTTCTGTACACTCTGTCCCAAGCCAAGTCCGAAAATACCGCCCGAGCCAATCGCATAAAGTCCTTGCACAACCTGATAACTTTCGTCACGAATATCCGCAAACGGATTCATAAAACTTGTTACGCGTGCCCATCTTACACCGCTGAGTGCGCGGACGCCGATTAAGCCGATCGGCAAAAGAATAAGTGCTCCGATAAGTACGGGTTTAATCGGTGTACCGCCTGCAATCATAACGCTTACACCGATACCGGCAATAACTATCGCACCGCTAAGGTGTGTTTCCATAAGCATAAGTCCGACAACTATAAGCATAACTCCTATATACGGCAAATTACCCTTAAGATGTTTCAAATTATATTTTCCCGAATCGACAAGTCGTGCAAAATACATCGCTATAACGGGTTTCATAAATTCCGACGGTTGAAGCTGAAGAAACGGAGTATTAAGCCATCTTCTCGAACCGTTCAATTTTACGCCCAAACCCGGTATAAGAACGCAGACCAAAAGTATTGTACATACAATCATAAACTTCGGAACGGTATTTTTATATTTATTGTAATCAATCCTTGAAATAACCCACATTCCGATAAGTCCCAATATTGCACAAAGGAATTGTTTATTAAAGAAGTAGTACGAATTATTATGTAAAGTATTTCCGGCAGGTGCAGACGCCGAGAGCAGCATTACCAAACCGAATGAAAGCAACAATATTACTATAAACAAAAATGTATAGTCTATCTCTCCCATTCGTGCAAGCTTAACCGGTTTTCCTATTTTAGCACGAGTTGTTCGTCTATTCTGTTTTATAGCTCTTTTAGGATATGCAGTCCCTGCCATATCTAAATCTCCTTCCGATTAATTCGTCTTAAATTGCAAAATATGCAACAGCACAAGTAATTACCGTTACCAATGTAAATACCGCAACGATTTTCTTTTCTTTCCAACCGCACATTTCAAAATGGTGGTGAATAGGGCTCATCTTGAATATTCTTCTTCCCTCACCGTATTTCTTCTTTGTATATTTGAAATATGCAGTCTGCATAATTACAGAAAGTGTTTCCATAAAGTATACAAAACCTATCAATATAAGGTGTATAGGCATTTTTAGGTCAATCGCCATAAGTGCAACCGACGCACCCAAGAAAAGTGAGCCTGTATCACCCATAAACACCTTTGCAGGATATTTATTATACCACAAAAATCCTATCAAACCGCCGATTAATGCCGCTGAAAATACAGTCACGCCATACTCTTTAAATACGATATATGACACAAGCATAAAGAATATTCCAACTATTGTCGTTATACTTGATGCCAAACCGTCAAGTCCGTCTGTAAGATTTACAGCATTTACAACACCTACGACAACGAACATTACGAACGGTATGTAAAGCCATATCGGCATTATCCATTCAATACTTGTAAACGGTATTTTAATCGCCGTATCAAGCTCGCCTATGAAGTAAAGCACTGCAATATAAATTGCCGCAAGCACAACTTGCATTATGAATTTCTGCGGTGCTGTAAGTCCGAGATTACGTTTTTTTACTACTTTAATGTAATCGTCCACAAAACCGATAACACCGAAACCGAGTGAAATTACAAACAATACAATACATCTTGCGTATGTCGTGTTAAAATTACCGTTCATTGCAAAAATGACGGTTGTTACAAGTATCGCAATCGCCATTGCAACTATGAACATAATACCGCCCATTGTCGGTGTACCCGATTTTTTCTGGTGCCACTTCGGACCTTCTTCTCTTATTTCCTGACCGAATTTAAGTTTTCTGAGCCACGGAATAAACACAGGTCCGAACACAAGCGTTACAACAAGTGCAACGACAATTGTAAGCAATGATGACACTACCATCTCTTTTAACAATTCCATTTTTTAATCCTTTTCCTCTCGTTATTTATTTTTAATTGTGTTATATACTTCTTCAAAGTGCATTCCTCTTGACGCCTTTATAAGCACCGCGTCACCGCTCTTGATTTCATCTTTGACATAGTTGCACACTTCAAGAGTTTTATCAAATGACACTATATTTTCTACACCGTTATCCTTTGCACCTTGTGCAAGATATTTCATATTTTCACCGGCTGTTATAAGCAAGTCCACTCCGTTCTCCTTGACAACCTTACCGAGATTGTAATGTGCGTCTTTTGCAAAATCGCCCATTTCAAGCACGTCGCCCAAAATTGCGACTTTTCTGTTTTTATCTGTATCCGCAAGCACTCCGAGTGCCGCTTTAATCGAATCCGGTGACGCATTATAACAGTCATTGATTATCGTAATACCGTTATATTCTTCAACAGCCAATCTCATTTTTGTAAGTTCAAAACTGCGTATTCCCTCTGCAATCTTATCCATAGGCACATCAAATTCACGTCCTACGCATATTGCCGCAAGTGCATTGTACACATTATGTTTACCCGGAATATTTACTTCAATAGGATATTCGCCGCCGTCAACAACTGCGGTGAATTTAATTCCGTTAAGTCCGTTATTTTCAATATCCTTTGCGTAAACATCATTTTCGGGATTTGTTATACCGTAATATACTACCTTGTATTCACCCATACCCTTTGTTTTTGAAAGGTAATCGTCATCACCGTTTACTATAAGTGTATTATCCTTTGTAAACAGCTTTGTCATTTCCATTTTCGCCTTGAAAATGCCTTCGCGTGAGCCGAGATTTTCAATATGCGACTGACCGATGTTTGTTATAACCGCAACATCAGGTCTGCCTATATCAGCAAGATGTTCTATTTCACCGAAATGGTTCATTCCCATTTCAAGAACAGCCGCCTCATGTTCTTTTTCAAGTCCGAAAATCGTAATAGGCAAACCTATTTCATTATTGAAGTTGCCCATTGTCTTAAGTGTATTATACTTCTGTGAAAGGACTGATGCAAGCATATCTTTAGTAGTAGTTTTTCCCACACTGCCCGTAACGGAAACAGTCGGAACATTATACTTTTGCTTGTAATACTTTGCAATGTCGCCGAATGCTTTTAATGTATCTTCAACCTTTACGATTGTCTTATCTACTAAAAGCTCGGTATCTCTCTGTGTCAAAACAGCCGAAGCACCAAGGTCGAAAGCCGCCTTTATAAATTCGTGACCGTCAAACTTTTCACCGACAAGCGGCACAAAGAGCACACCTGCCGTAACCTTTCTCGAATCACTGATTACATCGTTAAAAGTTTGGTGTATGTCACCGCTTAAAAGTGTTCCCCCAGTTGCTTTTAATACATCTTCAATCGTCATTGCCTGCATAATAAATTAAATCCTTTCTCTCTTTTTGTCCTATGCTCAAAAATAAGGGCGGTAGTTTTTCAGCCGCCCTTTTCAATTATTTATTAAGGTGTTTATATACAACAACACGTTCGTCAAAGTCGTGTTTCTCTTTACCTATTATCTGATATGTTTCCTGTCCCTT
>OGHK01002546.1_pt1 | contig 12445 bp, 10 predicted proteins | sample 1571411 | NCBI WGS metagenome assembly OGHK01 (sample SAMEA2582043, study PRJEB24529) | metagenome | biome: Human gut stool | place: China | collected 2011 | reverse complement strand
ATAAGGAGGGTCACGACGTAAGCAACCCATTTTCTCTCCATCAAAAATGGCAGGGCAATTCCCAGAAACAGGCAGACCGCCAGTCCCTGGCGGAGTCCGGATACCATATATACCAGATACAATACCGGATACAGCATAAATAGACCTGCTGTCCTTCCCTGCACGAACCGTTTCACAAACCGATGAAGGAGCAGCATTTCTGCCAGACCAAGTATAGAAGTAAATACCCAGAAAGGTGCGCCAAACACTTTAAATGCTGCAGATAAGAGTCTCCATCCGATCTCCGGATAAAATCCGCAGATATATCCCTGGGACAGATCGATGGCTACCGGGATCGTCTCATAGAGTCCCTGATAAGTCACATAATCGGTTCCCTGTCCGAACCGGAAGCAAAGGCAGCCAGTCATGGCCGCCCAGCAGATCCAGTATGCATATGTTTTGATCTGCGGACGAAAGTACTCCAGAAGAGTCCCCGCCGCCAGCAGAAGAAATATTAATAGATAAATGCTCATGCTTTTCCTTCCAGAATGTCTGCGATCCGCTTACATGCAAAACCATCACCGTAAGGATTGCTTGCGGTACTCATGGCTTTGTAAGCTTCCTCATTTTCCAGCAAAAGCTTGAAATTCTCATAGATCACCTGTTCATCGGTTCCCACCAGCTTCAGTGTTCCTGCCTTGATTCCTTCCGGACGCTCGGTAGTATCACGCATGACAAGCACCGGTTTTCCAAGAGACGGCGCCTCTTCCTGAATTCCACCGCTGTCCGTAAGGATCAGATAGCTTCTGGACAGGAAATTATGGAAATCCAGCACATCCAGAGGCTCAATAATACGGATCCGCTCATCATCTCCCAGAATGGAGTCCGCAATCTCACGGGCTACCGGATTCATGTGAATCGGATAGATGGCCTTCACGTCCGGATGCTCATCCATTACGCGGCGGATTGCCTTAAACATGTGGCGCATCGGCTCGCCAAGGTTTTCACGGCGATGGGCAGTAATCATGATCAGACGGCTGTCCTTTGCCCATTCCAGTTCAGGGTGCGTATAGTTTTCCCGCACGGTGGTTTTTAAAGCATCAATAGCCGTGTTTCCAGTAACATAGATGCTGTTCGGATTTTTACCCTCTTTCAGCAGATTTTGCTTGGAAAGTTCGGTGGGAGCAAAGTTGAATTTGCTGATAATGGAAACCGCCTGACGGTTGAACTCCTCTGGATACGGACTGTAAATATTGTAGGTACGCAGACCAGCTTCTACGTGACCTACAGGAATCTGCATATAGAAGCAAGCCAGTGCGGTTACGAAGGTCGTGGATGTATCGCCGTGTACCAATACTACATCAGGTTTTTCCTTTTCCAGAACAGCCTTGATGCTATTCAGAATATTGGTAGTTACATCGAATAGCGTCTGCTTATCCTTCATAATAGACAAGTCATAGTCCGGGGTAACATCAAATGCCTCAAGAACCATATCCAGCATCTGACGATGCTGACCAGTCACACAAACAACCGTTTCCAACTCTCTGCGTTTTTTCAGTTCATTAACAAGAGGGCACATTTTAATTGCTTCCGGACGAGTGCCAAAAACGAGCATTATTTTTTTCATACATTAGCTTCCTTTCTTTTAATAAAACCACAAATTCGTTCCAAACAAAAGGCACTTGCAATAGTCAATATACTAACCGCAGGAATTCCTATCTGTGGGCTCATCACCTTTAGCATTGAATGAGCTCCCAAAATATAAATATGGTGTGTCAGATAAACATCATAAGAATATTTGTCTGATAATTTAAGTAGGGTTTTGAACACTTTATTATTTAACTGTAAAGGGAAGCAAAGCATAGCGATCAGGAATATTGAAAGAGCAAGCAATACATGTCCGTAGTTATTCAGCAAAATTGAATCTTTCAAACATCTACCACCATTGATTATCGCTGTCATTATCAACACTATTACTACTGCTTTTTTATCTACACTCTCTTTTGATATTTTCCGCTTTCCCAAGCAAAAACCTATAATATAACAATTTACCCAAGCGCCCGTAAAATATGGAATATATCTCAAGACAACTTCAAATAAGACCAAAATACATGCGAATTCTCTTACCCCCCCCCTGAAATTTTACTCAATGCTGGAGTTATCAAGTAGCAAAACAAAATTGTAGATACAAACCACAAATGTCCCAATCCAGGAACATCTCCGACTCCTAACAGAAGCTTTAGAAAAGCTTTTATCGAAAACGGATTATGAAAGACAAGCACATAAAAAGGCAATAACACAATGAGATATACATAATAATTTAGCAGTATTTTCTTGAACTCTTTAGCGATGAAAGAAACTGCCTTTATCTCTTCTTTACGCCCATACAGGAATCCAGAAATAATCAAAAAAATTTGAACACCAACATTGAACCACCATGCCAAGGCATTTCCATAAAATTGCAATAAATGACATAAGACGATGGAGCACATTGCTCCAAATCTCAAAAAACTAATATAATCCTCTCTGTCTGTCAAACAAATTCCTCCAACCATCATTTTCTTTTGCGAATAGTTGTTGCTGGATTTCCAGCAACAATCGAATAATCTTGAACATCATGAGTGACAACCGCCCCTGCTCCTATGACAGCGCCCTGTCCAATTCTAACGCCCGGTAAAATCGTTACTCGACTTCCAATCCAAACATCATCTCCGATATAAACCGGTCTTTCTTGTGTAACGCCTTGTTCTATCATAGGTATATCAGTTCTATTCATTGCATGGTTGATGGTCCATATCTGGCATTCTGGTCCCATCATAACATAGTTTCCGATATGTACTTCACCTTGAATAAGTGCATTTTTCCCTATGCCAGAATGATTTCCGATGTGTACTTTAGAGGAAATCGAGGCATTTCTTTCGATATCCACATTTTGACCAATTTGCCCCCCCCGCAAAAATTTTGAACGCACCAATGTCTAAACCCTTCCTGTCCAACATTTAATACGGCATGAGAAGCAGGGAGGTGTTTTGCAAGTATTTCATACAGTATTCTAGCAAGTACTTTTTTCATCAATGTCCACTTCCCATCTGATGTTTAATAAGATGTATCGCTTCATTTAGGCACTTTGATTTCATTACAATTGAAATTCCCAGATATGTTATAATCCCTATTACGATTTCAAAGAGGATTTTAATAATATTATTATCAACAAATCCGCTCAACACTATCACAATTAAGGCCATAATTAGCGAATACACTAACGGCTCAGCAATATCAGCGATTTGTTCTTTAACCGAGTACTCGATAACTTTCTCATTGGCCCTCATTGCAATTGCAATACTCAAAACGCCACATATTGCCGAACTCATGCCAATTGCATCAACACTAATAGGTACAGTAATTGCTAATAAAGAGATTTCGATTATCTTTCGTATGATCTCAAGTTTTAACGGTGTTTTGCTATCGCCAACAGCCCTCATCGCCTGAGCTGTCGCAATTTGCGTTGGTTGACAAAGATAAGCAATCGCAAAATACCGAATATATGGAATACATGGCAACCATTTATCTGTTAGCAACAATTGAATCATCGGTTCAGCAACACAGCACAATCCAACCAAAACCGGAAAAATCAGGTAGTTACTAATTCTGACAGAGGTACGAACCATCCTTGTCAGTGCTTTTTTACTATCTTGTTTTCTTGAATATACAGGAAGAAGAACAGTCTGAATCGTCCCATTAATACTTTCCATTAATGCCTGCGGGAACTGCTTTCCTCTATTAAAATAGCCTAAATCATCCGACGAATATACATGTCCAATAATCAAAGTTCTTAGATTTAGGAAAACTGTAACCAAAAGGTTTGAGGCCAAGATTCTGCTTCCAAACGGAACCATCTCTGCCACACTATCCTTGAAACCAACTAGATGCAATTTCCACCGCGTACATAATAGTAGGAACAAGCAACTAAAGACTTGAACACTTACCTGCTGTGCTACCAGCGCCCAGACGCCACACTGTTTCCATGCCAAAAAAATACCAATAAAGGCAGAAGCAAGCGTTGCGGAGGTACTTGCAAAAAATAAAGGCTTAAATTGCAGTTCACGAGTCAGCTTTGCTATCTGAATCGATGTAATTGCCCCTGGAAAAAGCAACAGTGCTAATACTCGCGTAATTTTTATAAGTTCATCGACATTATAAAAATCTGCAATTTGAGGCGCACATACAAACAATAGAAAATAGAGAATTGCTGCAATCCCTATTGACACGATCAATCCGCTACTATAATCGGTATCACTAATCTCCTTCTTTTGAATCAATGCAGAATTGAAACCGCATTGAACGAATGTAGTAGCGAGCGATATAAAAACGGTAACAAGTGCTACCACTCCATAATCCGTTGGAGTAAGCAGCCGCGCCAAAATGATTGTCAAAATGAAGCTGATACCTTGCGCACCTATTCGCTCCAAAAACTTCCACAAAAATGCAGAAGACACTTTTGAATTCATACTTTGTTTCCTTTTCTTTTTATATCGATCAACCAACTTTTCCATGAAGCCGGGATGCTCTTAGAAACAATCGTCTTTGCACCGATCACAGCTTTTCTCGGAGGATTAGTCCATTTACGAATTGAGCCTTCACGGTCTAAGACAAATTCTTTAAAGAAATCATCTCTCTTTCCCGACCTATATGTATGTTCACAGTACAATGGATTATACTGGATTACATATTCCATCGGGCATTCAAGTACCATAGCTTTCTCAGCAATTTTATTGATAAGCCTTCTTCCCTTTTCTGTGTGACAAATCACAGTGGAGCAATTTCTGCGATCAGCACGAATCTTTGGGAAATCTCTGTATAGACATTTAAAATCTGCAAGTGTCAAATCGCTTTCTCTTTTCCGCTCCACGAAAACACAGTTGTCTCCACATGATGGACGAGTACACGCCTGAGATAAAAAAAGCTGATTGTATCGGTCTTTAATGAGCCACCACACTTTTCCATTATCAAATTCTACTTTTGATAAATAGTCTTCCTCATAAAATAAGCGTTTTGCTCTAAAAGTGTACTTAGAAACGCTATGCCCTGTTTCCTCTTCATATATCTTCATACAGTTTTCAAAAACTGCTGGGCTTCCAACGCCATGGCAAATCAAGTCAAGGGTCAACAAATTTTCATACTCGTGTTTCAAGTATTTTTTTAAACCAGCAACTTGACATGGCGTTCCCGAAAACACGACCTTTTTGCCCTTTTCCAAGGATTTTTTTACATTCTGAAAAACGCCGGCGGTATCACTTGCAACATACTTCGATTTTCTAAGCCGTCCGATTTCATTAATCCCGTTTACTGCAACATGTTTTACTGTTAATCCATCGAAAGCCGCTCCATATATAATGGTTTCCGATTCGGAAAAGGCACGACATATCTCCGTAAATGCCCCTCCTGAACTACTATTCTTCCATGTTGAATAATCTTTTGTCCTAAGAATGAAAGCTTCCTCTTTTTCTTTTACCCTCGGGGATGAATTCAACATCGGGCATACATTCTTACAAACCCCACACGACACACACGCAGAGGCATCAATTTGCGGATATGAGAAGCCTTCCTCATCACGAACCATCGTAATACATTGCCTAGGGCAAGCAGAGTAGCATGCTGTACACCCTGAACAGCTTTTTTTCTCCAAATATACTTTATCCATTTACATTTCCTCATCCCCATTTAATCTCTTAATTGCACCAGACAAAAAGCCCATTGCCTCTTTTCTCTTTTCCTCAACAATAGCATTGATTGCCGAATAATAGCTTTCGTCATCAACAAAAGCAGTCCCTAGCTTTCTATACTTTTCAATGTTCAACATCTTGCAAAGCTGCTCTATTCTCGAATTCTGGCACACTGGATCCTTTGGATCGAATCGACTACATAGCGTAAACTTCTTATTAAATATAACAGAAAAAACCGCACCATGAAACGAGTCTGTAATCACACGCTCTGCATGGTCAACAAGCCACAAAAATTCTGCAGGCCCAACTTGTTCAGTTATGTTTATCATTAACGGATTCGGTTTCTTTTGCGTTGTCACGCCATAAACTTTCGATTTCCCAATGCTATCGGCAATGTCATTTCTGCTCAAATAATCATTTGATTCGCTGAGAAAATAGCAAAACACATAACTCGAATCGATGTGAATTTGCTTCTCTAGTTTTTCCCATTCTTCCGTTTTTAGAAGCATTGTAGGATCGACAACAACCTGTGACTCGACACTACACTTTTCAGCAAGAAGCGTTTGCCCTTTTTCTTCTCTTACTGAAATGGCTGAAAAACTACTCAGATTGCTTTTATAGGTTAAAATGAGTTCTTGAGGAATATCATTCAATCCAATGCTTGCCGCATAAGCGATTTTCTTCGTTTTATCCGTCACAAAATCCAACATATAAGTCGGATCCAAGACATTAGGTGCCCATATTTGATCACTTCCACAAATAAAGCCATCATACTTCTCATCCGTTGTATGAATTGTATTCTGTGTAAAGAGTCGAAAGGTCGCCTTAATATTCTTTCTATGAAAACGGCTAAACAAATCTTTTCGCTCCGTCAACCACGGAATCATGCTTCGCAAATATCGATAGTAGTAATACAACACATACTTTACATTTGCTTTTTTCGTATACGAAATATATGTGTGTTTTACGCCGATTTTTTCAATTGTTTTCTGTAATGCGTATGCCTGAAGCATACTTCCAAAGTTATCTACTCCGTGCCATGTAATGCCTGCTATTTTCATTATCAGCGTTCCCATCACTTTCCAGTATTGTTTCCAGAAAAAATGTTGAGATAACTCTTTGCCGCCGAAAGATGTGAGTGATGCTTTTCTACAAACTGTCTAGCATTTGCTCCAATCTGAGTAGCCTCACCAGGATGATCAAAAATCCACTGCAACTTACTTCCGATTTCCTGACTGTCCCTTTCATTTGCCCAGAAGCCTGTTTTTCCATCTTCTACAAGCAATCTCAGCCCACCGATTGAACTCACAACAATCGGCATACTACAAGCCATTGCCTCCAAAGCTGAAATGCTGGTTGCTTCTTGGAGCCCATTCACGGTAATTGATGGAACGACAGCTGCATTACAGGTTTTATAGAGACTCAGTACCTGATCATTTTTCATTGCTCCGTGGAGGACGACTCTATTTTCCAATCCTCCATTTTTGACATACTCCTGTATTTTCGGCATCTCTGGGCCATCACCAACAATATGTAACCTCACTTTATCCGAACAATGCTCCATTGCCTTGACTGCGTAAATAACGCCGTTCTTTTCAACAAGTCTTCTAACGCAAATCACATTAAGGGTATCATTTTCACTTCTTGCTGGGCAATGTTCAAATGCGTTTGTATTGATGAAGTTTCTAACACAAAAGACTTTGCACCTATCTGCCACTCCGACTGCATCTACAGTTTCAACTACATGCTTCTCAATTCTTTCGTCTACTGCAATTACTGCGTGAGCGCATTGCAACGCTTCAAGTTCCTCAGCTTTCATACGATCATAATATTTGTTACCCTCGCATAAAGCACTGTTGTCCAAACCATTTTCGAGGCCAAAGTAGGTATGCATCGTAAGAGATATATTGTTACAATCCGGTGCAATCTTGTTAAGAATAGAACCAGAGATTGCATCCTGAGCACTTATCATATCATAATTATTGTTTTTCAGCTTTTTAAGAACAGCTTTTCTAAATGCCGCCTTTCCAACCTGAAGCCGATAATATAAATAGCAGTCCTTTCCAAACAACTTGCAGGGTTGCATCAATACTTTCCCAGCGGTGTTTTCCATTTGATTTGCATCATTGAACGAAACCACATCGCATTTAATTCTCAACTCGGTCAGTCCATCAATAAGGTACTTGATGTGTGTAGATTTTCCACCTTCATGCGGGTAAGCATCATAAGTCACAAACAGAATTCTTTTCATTATTCATTCCTCCTATTGCACATTCAGCGCAAGGAATATAAACAAACAGAATCAACAGTGCATTTGTGCTAAGCACTGGATCCATAATTCCTATTACACCAAATATTATAAACAAAACCGTATATATTGCTTTGTTCTCTTTCAACCAAGAAGCATTTAATAAAGTTTTAATGCTACGATACAGAAACACTAAGAATAGTCCTCCAATAAAAATACCGTATGTAGCAAGAAAATCCAACCATTCACTATGATGTCCTACATAGTTCGTCAACGCATCATAGTTGTAACCCACTTGAAATCCTGCACCTAAAAAAGGGCAATCCCAAATAGTCGACCAGCTTCTTTCTGCAAGCATAAAACGATCGCCAAACGCAGATGAGGAGTTTGCTCCAGACAACGCAGGGAGAATTTCCTGCAACCGAATATATATAATAGATTTAGTGTCAAAAATATTGGAAACCATCTTGATAATTCTCGCTAATAGCTGTGGATTTGTTACAATTACAGCTAACAGAACTAATACAACAGCTAATATTATCATGTTATTTGATTTTCTATTTACAACAAGCATCCATGCGCTTGCCGCAGCCGCGAGAAGAACCGCTGTTGTCACGTTAGAGGCAACGAGGAGCATCATTGTAAATACAAATGCTCCAACTGATATTGTTGCTATCTTTTTGTTGGTTTTCCAATGCATTTTTCCGAGATAGATAAAATATGGTGCGAGAATAATGCACGAAAAAATCAGTGGATAGCCACCCCCAATTGCCAAAGGCATTCCAACGGGAGTCTCTGTAACATCATAATTTGCCATTGATCTTATAGCGTACGGATTGCTTAAGGCATATAAGAAAGATCGCACCATGCAATATGCTAGTATGAGTGACATTAATTTAAAAATAAACCCACAGATACTTTTTCGTCTGTTATCATCGATAGCTTCGATGACGTCATAAATAAAAATAGGAGCAACCCAAATCAAATCTTGTAACACAATTTTCACGCTGGAGGCAATTGAGGCTGTATGTGCTGCCATACAAAAATGTGCGGCCAAAAATGCAATAATTAGCAGATGTCTTCTAGGTATCGCTCTGTTAATAACAATGCAAATAATCAAAGGTAGCACTAATAATGCCGTCGCAACATAACGAAATAGCGATACCTTTAGGTACAGTAACATTAATGCAATGTATGGTACAAATAAATAAGCTCTACTATTTTTATCTACTACTCTCATTTATCTTCACCATCAAAAACCGAATCGAATTGTCGCATTGCATCTTGCACTGTAACCTTACAATAGCAATTCTCTTTTAGACGCTTAAGTTTTTTCCTGTCATCGTACAACGCTTTTATTATTTCAACCATACCGTCAATATTCCCTTGATCTATAATAAACCCATTCTTTCCTTGATCAATCACTTCAGTTAGTGCTGGATAAGAAAATGCAATTGCTGGCACATGAAGAACCACAGCCATTCCATAACTTTCTGATAATGATGTAGATATCATTACATCCGAATTCATAATATAAGGATATGGATTACGCTGATATCCAGCTAAAACAATCACATCTTCTAATTTTCTATCTGCTATTTGCGTTGTAATATACTCTCTTTCTGTTCCATCACCAACAATAATCCACCTAAAAACAACTGATAGGCTTTTGAGTTTTTGGGCAACTTCTAAGCACGCAATTACATTCTTGTTTTTATCCAAACGGCATACAGTTACTAAATTCACCCCATCTGTAACTCGCGCTACAGGAGAATCCAGTTTTTTATATCCTTTCTTCTTTATCGAGTCACAATCTATTACGTTATATACCACGAAAGTCTTGTCTCGCATATCTGGCACATAGCGTAGAAACACTTCTTTTGCGGCCTCTGATACCGCTATTACTCTATCAAACTTTCTGTACTCGCGTATATTATATTCATTATTCAACATCATACTTTCAAAATCGACATGCAGCCATGTCGATTTGTTCTTTGCTTTTACATGATTCAAAATATATTGATTCATCCCAAAGTAAAGCGACTTGATATTTCCGTTATTTGTAAATGACACTGCCTCATCATAATATGTATTATCATTCATTCGGCGTAACAGCAATGTATAGAAATGATTTGCTCCAATAATCTTGCAAAGTATTGCCATCATCCCTCGAAGGATAAAACTAACCGTTCCCTTTTCCTTCGCTTCTTTCATTGTGTTATTTGCCAAAGCAACCAAATAGGGCGCTTTCTTCACTTTAACACTCTTTGGGATGAGATCCAAATACTCTTCTTCGTAATGAAACAATTGAACAGTCACATCATATTTGGAATAATCCAATACCTGTAGTAGATTGATCAACGCAGTTTGAATCCCACCAATATGAAGTGAGTTTATACCAAATAAAACCTTCTTCATTCAATCACACCTATCGTCTTTTATCTGCTGCTACTGTGTTCAAGGTCTTGATAAAGTTTGACAAGACGTTCACTCATTGTATTCCATGAGTACAATTCATCATATAACTTTTTCTCACGTTCGCCCATTTTTTTCCAGTCGGCCTTACGCTCAAGTAGTTCCATAAAGCCTTTTTGCGGACTGGAATACGGTACAACGCTTCCTATGTCGTTTTTTTTCACCACTTCGGACATTCCTGTATTTTCCGCCATAATCAGCGGCTTTCCAAGCATTAAAGCTTCATAAAACTTATTTGGTGCGGCAAACTTGTGATTCGGTACGCTTGGGTCATAAAAAGCAATTAGGATATCGCACCTATTTTCTATCGATAAAGTTTCAGCGTATGATAGCTTACCATAAAAAATGATGTTCTCATTTTCTTCTGCAAACTTCTTCACTTCTGGTTCTAAAATTCCAAACCCACCTATATGTAATTCAAATTGTACATTTTGGCTTACAAAAAGGCATGTTTCTAGAATATTTCGCCCATACGACAGAATGCCAATATAAGCAATCTTTACCTTTTCATGGCTATTGTTACTTTCATACTCTATGCTTACCAACTTCATCGGAGTATTGTGTATTACTATCAGCTTTTTGGGAGTAGAGAATCTTAGCTGATTGACTCTCTCCTCCGTACAAATAATGACAGCATCCGCTTTATTCATAATATGTGTATCAATTTTTTCTACCATGCTCTTTAGTGATCCAGGTACAGAGAAAGAATCCACATAGTAATCAAAGACATCATATACAAATTGACATTTTCGCGGCTTTGAAAAGAAAGATGAAAACGCCGTATCAAAGTCGCAAGCATGAATCACATCTACGTTATCTTTATGCTTCTTGATAAAATTGTGTATGGCTACCTGGAATTTTAATAAAGGGCGCAAATTCTTTTTAAATCCTGCACTGTAAACCGACTCTATTCCGATTCGATATACATTTATTTTGTACTCCCCAAACAACTCTTCTGTGTGTAAAATCGGATGATCACTAGTTCTATCCCATGCAAAAAGCATCACATCATGACCCGCTTTAGCAAGGGTAGCAATCTCCTTTTCAACTCTAGAATCTGGGTTTACTGGATTTGATCTTATAAACAGAATCTTCATTATCTTCTCTTTCTATACTATGTTATCTCGTAACTAAACTTCCATAAACTTCTTTCATCGAGCCTACAACCGATTGAATGTCAAATGCGTCTATCTCGTGTCTCACTCGTCCCAACTGAACGCTCGTTATCGCTTTTGCAATTCCATCCACATCAGTTGGCTCAAACAAATCTCCCTGCTGTACCAAATCACTACTACCACGAATCCTGGTAGCAACTACCGGAAGTCCACTTGCCATTGCCTCCATCACCGCAACGGGAAGACCTTCTCTAAACGAAGGGAACAAGAACACGTCAGCCATCTTATAGAAATCGGCGACATCCGTTCTATACCCGGTCAGAACCACTCTGTCACCCACACCCAAACTCTGTGCCAATTCTTTATGTGCCTCCATCAGAGGACCACGTCCACAAATTACATAGTAGGTGTTCTTGTCTCTCAATTTGGCAAGAGCTTCAATACCAACTTTGTGGTTCTTGTTCTTATTAACCTCACCAACAGAAAGCACCACTTTGGCATCCAGCGGAATACCCAGTTCCTTACGAATTCTCTGTCCCTTGTATATTCCCTGCAGGACAAGATTTCTTACCCCCCCCGTAAATTTTTGACATTTCATCTTCTACACTACTCAAATCGAATTGCTTGATTTTTTGTAATGCAGCCGATGCCACACGGTTACGGAGAGCTGTATCACTCTTCATTTTGCTAATAGATTCTGCGACTTCCTCCGGTGTGTTGTTTGCAAGCAAACCTGTAACACCGTCTTCAATCAAATCCGTGTTGCCTCTGATATTCGAACAGACAGCCGGTAGTCCACAGGCCATGGCCTCCATCAGTGCCACCGGAAGCCCCTCCTGATGGGACATGAATACAAACAGATCAGCGCAGTTGCAGATTTCAGAAATATCATTGCGATAACCTAG
>OGHK01002545.1_pt1 | contig 12448 bp, 12 predicted proteins | sample 1571411 | NCBI WGS metagenome assembly OGHK01 (sample SAMEA2582043, study PRJEB24529) | metagenome | biome: Human gut stool | place: China | collected 2011 | reverse complement strand
ATTAGCTCGTTTCAAAATGATTCCCATATAGCGTTTTTGTTGCTCTTCTGTTGGTGCAATACCATCGCGAACACCTTCTGCATAGGCTTTAATAGCTGTTAACGGCGTTCGGATATCATGGGATATCCCTGCTAACAACTCTTTTTGTTGTTCCTGTTCCATTTCAATCTGACGATTGGCCATTTCTAACGATTTTGTCATATTCTTAACATGAATCATGATGAAGCGTGTAACAAATCGGTTAATAGCAAAGAAGGTAACAATAAAGAGTAATATAGCCACTACAATAATATAGAAGGAAACTGATTCCATTAAGCTATCACTACCATGAGTAGCTCGCTTTATAGCAATATGATATACGTAAGCATGACGCCCATCGTATTTCCTCATTTCATATACGAAAGTATTATTGGACTGATATACGATACCTTGTAGTTCAGGGTTTACATCAATAAGGCCAACAATAGCAGAGGCACTATAGATTTGAGGATTACCATAGGTGTACACCATATTACCTTGATCTAGTACTTCTACATATACTTCCTTCGGATCGAGTAAGCTATAGCTAGGCTTTACTAAGCTATCTATTAAGTTGTTTTCTAAACCATAAAAGGTAATTGTTTCAGTGATTCGACTGACACTTTTAAACTGTTGTTCCTGCTCAATACGCAAATAGTAACCGGCATTAGCCAATATGCGCAGACCTGTAAAGTATAGCAAAAATAAGATAATTGCTATCAAAATAGGCACTACAAAGAGCACAACATTGGATATCCAAATCCGTATTTGTAAATTCACAGGGTTACCTCAATATCATAAATATTAGATACTTCTTATAGTTTACGCTATTTTTAATACTTAAAGCAAGTGAAAAGCTCAAAAAAGTGATTTAACTTTCATATTTTCTTCATTGTTAGTTTATAATTGGCAGTTATTACATATGGTCAGTATGCCTTTTATTATCTACTATTTTGAAGTTTTTAATATATATTACACGTATCCGGGCAACCTATATCAACATACCACAAGTAATTTTTAGGACATCAAACATAATGTTCTATAACGTCTTATTTAATAGCCTCTATATTTTTTATAAAATCTCTAAATATAAAAATGCTATATCTGTAAAAATAAATTCTGTTACCTTATATTATTAGTATCAAAATATTTCTCTACTCATATATAATTCAATTGCCTTATTTATACATAAAAAAAGAGGATTCCATAGGAATCCTCTTTTAATATTTGGATTAACGACGATTTGCATCGAAGAAGTTAATAGCAACTTCTGGGAACATAGCGTAAGTCAATACGTCTTCGTCAGTGATACCATTGTAGCCTTTGGAAGCTAAATCTTGACGGTAACCTTCCAATTCAGGTTCGATAAGATCTGCTGGACGGCAAGTGATAGGTTCTTCATCACCAATGATAGTGTGACGAATTTCGTCAGAAATTTTACCAGGCAATGCACCATATTTACCGCGTACAAGGTCTTTAACTTCGTTAGGAACCATTTTATAACGGTCGCCCATCATAACGTTCATCATAGCCATTGTACCAACGATTTGGGATGTTGGAGTTACCAATGGAGGGTAACCCAAGTCTTCACGAACGCGTGGCATTTCATCCATTACGTCGAAGAAGCGATCGCCCATACCCATTTCGTTCAATTGGTTTTGAGTATTGGACAACATACCGCCAGGAATTTGGTAACGACGAACAGCTGGGATTACATCGCTAGCTGGTTTCAAGTTGAATTCTTCAGCGATTTGTTGTTTTACTTTACGGAAATGATCAACTAATGGAATATATTTATCAAGGTCAAGACCAAGATCCCATTCAGTGCCTTTGAACATTTCGATCATAGTTTCAGTAGCTGGTTGGCTAGTTGCATGAGCGAATGGGGAGATAGCAGTATCGATGATATCTACACCAGCTTTAGCAGCTTCCCAGTATGTAGTGCTTGCAAGACCGCAAGTGAAATGGCTGTGCAAGTCGATTGGCAATTCACCAAAACGTTTTTTGAATGTGGAAACCAAATCATATGCATCAGCAGGTCCTAACAAACCGGACATATCTTTAATGCAAAGGGAATCAGTACCCATTTCAACCAAAGTTTCAGCAACTTTCAAGAAGCTTTCAGTTGTATGAACTGGAGAAATAGTGTATACCATAGCGGATTGAACGTGTGCGCCTGCTTTTTTGGAATATTTAATAGCAGCTTCCATGTTACGAGGGTCGTTCAATGCGTCGAAAATACGGATACGGTCGATACCATTTTTTACAGCAGCTTTACAGAATGCTTCCACTACATCATCAGAGTAATGTTTGTAGCCCAACAAGTTTTGGCCACGAAGTAACATTTGTAGTGGTGTATTTTTTACATTAGCTTTTAATTTGCGAAGACGTTCCCATGGATCTTCGTTCAAGAAACGAAGACAGCTATCATAAGTAGCGCCGCCCCAACATTCAAGAGCTTCATAACCGATTTCATCTAAAAGGCCAAGCACTGGTTCCATTTGTTCGTAACGCATGCGAGTTGCCAAAATAGATTGATGACCGTCACGAAGAACGGTTTCACAGATTCTTAATTTTTTAGCCATGTTAATCCTCCAATTCGAAATAGTAAGGTGATGTAATTTTATACATACACTCAATGACTATCTCATACCTATTTATCAACAATTCCTATAGTTCCTACTTATGTAGGTAAAATGTGCTAGGAATTATTGGAACATACTTATATTAGACTACTTCTAAAATTCTTTGTCAACAAGTATATTATGCTTATTTATCATCAAAAAGCATGCATTTTTGATATAAAAGTGTAAAAAAAATCACCAAAAACTCTCGTTATGCTAGATTTTATCTTGCATTTTTAATCATCACCAAATGAGTATGTTAATGAGAATGTAAAAGCAAACTAATCCTCATATCGTTATAATTTTTATTTATGTACGAAAGTATATCAGTATTTATTGATGTAGTACAACGAATTATCTTGATTTACAGATCTTGTTATCACTTTTTTTGATGACTGACAAAGGTAATCTAACATTCATGAATATACATTTTCTATTTCAAATATACTTTTTATTTCACCTTTTTAGGTGCTGTTTCAAGAACAATATTCTTGCCATCTCGTTTTACTTGGATAGAGAATGCCCCTTCGCCCTCTTTAAAATACTCCATTTTAATGTCTAACAGCATCTTACCGATAAGTGTTTCCACCTTCTCAGTTAAAAATTCACGATAAAATGCATCTTGTGTTTGCTTAGGACTTTGATGAATCACAGGTTTCGCTGCATTGCGTTCCGCCTGCATCATAGTTTCTTCAAAGTTATCATTTCCACCCCATTGCTTCATCATTTCTGCGTCGGATAAGCCTTTTTGAATTTTAAACTTTGCCATTATATACTCCTATTCTACTAGTTAAATGACACAACATAATGCGTATTCTAACTAACTTTATATATTGTCACTCTGATTTAAGTCTAATTCTTTCCACCTAATAATTCAATAATATGTTCCTTCACCATAACGGGATCAATACCAGACATACAGTACGCTTTTCCCTTCGGACATTTTCTTTTACGGCATCCTAAGCAATCCATATCATGATTTTGTAACACTTTATATGTTCCGGTTATAGGTCCCCACTCAGCAGGATCTGTAGGGCCAAATAAAGCAATTACAGGACGTTTTAGAGCCACTGCCATATGTAGTGCCCCCGTATCACAGGCCACTACCACATCACATTCGCCAAGAAGAGCCGCCATTTCACGCAAGGTAGTCTTACCTAATTTATTGTAAACCGGCAAATCCTCTTTCTCTACATGTTGCATCAAATCTTCAAACTCTTGTGATTCTTTTGGCCCCCCAAAGCATATAAAATTGCTTCTATAGGACAAGGAATCAATTAGTTGTTGCCACTTTTCATGAGGCCAGGACTTAGTCTGCCATGATGAACCTAAAACTAAACCTATCAACGGTCTATCTTTTTCTGCAAACGCCGTTTCCACTTCGAATTTAGCCCGTTGTTGCTCATCAGCTGTTACAATGAGATCCATTAGATTCATATTCTTAGTCTCAACAGGGATAGTCTCTGTGTTTAATGCACCTGGCAGTAATTTAGCTACATCAAGATATTGCTCTATAACATGCTTTGACCGATTCTTCGATTTGTAATTAGTAAATAACCAATTCAGTTCTTTAGTACCCCCTAATCCTAACCGTATAGGTGCACCAGATGCCAATAGTACAAGCCCCGTAATAAGCCGGCCTTGTACATCAACAGCTATATCGAAGTGATAAGGCTTTAAACGTTTTCGTAAATCCCACCACATATTCCACATGGTACGAAGGTGTAATTTTTTTGAATGAGCCTCATATTCATCCCGTTCCCAAGGAATTATATGATCTACATAGGGATTATGTTCTAATAATTCAGCCATACTAGGTGTAACAATCCAATGTAATTTTGCATCCGGATACTGTTGCTTTATCCACCTTGCGGCGGCTGTGGCATGCAGTATATCACCAATATAACTGAGCCGTACAAACAATATATTCATAGACAACCGCCTTTCTCATGTATTATCATCGCCCGTTAAATCATCATCTCGTATACTCATATACCGATTATAACGAAATATATATGAGTTCAACTTGAATTATGTCGTATAAAACTAAATAATTTTATAAATAAAGCCTTTATAACCTGCGATTATAAAGGCTTTATATTAATTCTTTTTCTTAGAGCTAGAGTCTTTAGATGATTTATCGTTATCTTCTGTTACTTTGGTCGTATCATCACTGCCATTGGCAATAATTTCTTTCACCGCATTCATAGTTACTTCAGACAAGGTAGTCGGATTATTATATTTATAAATAGGTTTAAATCCTACGCCTAATTTACCAGAGTATACAGTTAATACATTATTATCTTCATCGACACGAGCAATATAGATGGTCTTGCTAGTATCTACACCAAGCAAACGGAATCGTCCAGGTGGGTTGATAACACGCCAACCACCTTCGATACCATTAAACATGAAGATGTCGCCAGTTTTAGCATTATCGTAGAAGAAATTATCTTCATCATAGAATACAGCAATACGACCAATATCCGTAGCTTGCATGTAAACGCGACGCGTATCATAGTTCGCATCAGTTCTGTAAATCCGGTATGCACCTTCACGAACTTTTACCTTCATGTACACCACATTTGTCGCTTCGGAATACGCCGCATCAACAATGCGACTTCCCTTTGGTACATCTTCAAGTTCTGTATCTACTTCGTGTTCCGGATCATCTGCATTGAGTCGGGCCATAACAACCTTGTTGTCCGTATACAGGCCCATAATTGCGTAGTTACGATCTGGCATCCAGTCAAAATAGCTAATGGAGCGACCTTTCAAACTAACCGTTGTGGGCTTGCTTTCACCAGCCTTATAAATCCGAAGAGATTCATCTGTAACAACAGCCATAAATTGATGGTCATAGGACACATATTTACGTCCCTCTTTTACGTCAGGGAAGTTTTTCGTGTCATCCTTAGACGCACCAGAGACGTTAAATTCCGTAGTCGGTGCAAACATATATTGATCAAGGTACAGATACACCCCTCCTTGCAGTAGAATACCTACCGCAAAGGCGCTCAGTACACGCGTAAAAGGTTTCATTGTTCCTCCTATTTCACGATAAACGCCGTAGGAATCATCCGTTCCCCTAACAAATCGGCTGGTTTATTTACAACTTTGCCATTTAAATACAATGTAGAGCTAGAGCCACCATCGAGGTTAGCCGCAATGTATGCGCCCTTTTCATAAAGTACATCTTGCACATCACGCAAGGTAGCCCCCAAGGAATAACCTGGTTGACGACCGTCGATTACAACGAACAACACAGTACCATCCTTACGTTGACCTATGGCCGTACGAGGACCTACGCCCCAACCGCCATCGCCATCGGTGATCATCTTCTTACCATCTACGATAAGAGGTGGCCCAAAGGTAATACCTTCCATAGCTTTCATATCAGCTAATTCAGTTTTATCATAGTTGCCCGCAATGAGGTTGCCAGATTTAGAGAAACCTACAAAATCAACGGATTCATCAGGACCTACATCCTTACCGATGATATAATCCCCTTCGTGAAGGATAAAGCCATATGGCAAGCGGCCTGTACCAGTACCATTAGGATCGTGAAAGCCACCACCATTGATAGCCGCTACGGCACCATTCATTTTAGCAATATTACTTGTAGTATCCCCTTTTTCTTGAATGTTTGCAGCTGTCGCAACTTGGATACGACGAGGATCTGGAATTTCAAGCACGTACCCTACATAACGAGAAGACTCAATTTTTTCCAATTTTAAGTCTTTATCTTCGCGAGCATTAAATTTAAACAAATCTTGACTCTTTACAACGCCTACTGTCCCCAAAATAGATTGCAATTCATCGTTGCTGAATAACCATGTAATGTATTGAGGATGACGAGATTGTAAGATAGCACCAATAACGGCACGTTTTACATTATTAAATGGTCCAAACAATACCACGAATGGTGATGTGACTGCGGTAAATACGAACACCATAATGATGAACTTTACCCAATTCTTTTTAAACAATGTATATCTCCTTATAAATCACTGTAATGTTCAGTGCTAATTCGTTCTTCAAAATGCTTGATGTCTACGGCATTACCAACCCAAACACGTAAAATATTGTATGGATTATCCCCTGTATGAGCCCAACCGGACTTCATAGCCATTGCCATCTTTATACCACTGTCTTTTGTGGCAGCATCTGTATCCTTATTTTTGTCCCCATAGGGATAACAGAACCAAGGGTTATCTGTAATTCCTAACTTATCAGCTAACGCTTGTTGTGCTTTTTGAATATTTTCCATTTGTGCTGCTTTTGAAAGTTGGCCCATTTCCACGTGTTGGAATCCATGATTAGAAATAGTTATACCATTGTCTTTCATTTCTTTTAGCTGTTCCCATGTAAGCCGCGTTCCTACATCGCCTGGATTAACAAATACAGTAGCAGCAAAACCATATTCTTTCATCAATGGATACACGATAGAGTATGTATCTGCATAACCATCATCAAAGGTTAGTACTACAGGCTTTTCAGGTACCGCTGCACCATTAACTACATAATCGTATAATTGATCCATCGTCAACGGATGGTACCCATTATCCTTGAGGAACTTCATTTGCTGACGGAATAAATCCTCGCGGATAACCGCATCATTATCTTTATCATCGCCAATCTTGTGATACATGAGTACCGGAACTCCCGACGGATGTACCATCGTAACCTGTTGTGTAGGTGGCGTTTTAGTTTCATTTTCTGTCGTTTGCTGTGAAAGCATTCCACATCCTGCTAACGCTGTAGCAATTACAATTGTGAAAAGCACTACCAATGAAAATCGTTTCATAGGTCCCCCTTTATATAGACACAATTTAATAACTTATATTATATCATTTATAAGGAGAATAGTAAAAACTAGCGAATTGTTTACCCGTGATTGTAATCTACTCAATAATGTTTTAATATTTTAATTATAATATATTTCACATAAACGATACCATTTCACCAAATAAAGGATTTACTATGAAAAAACGCCTAACTATTATTCAAATGGACGTCCATGTAAATGACGTAGAATATAACTATACTCGTGTTCAAGAATTACTCTCTCAATCACTTTCTGAAAACCCAGATATTATCGTATTACCAGAAACTTGGAATACCGGATTCTATCCATCAAAAGAGTTAATCAACATCGCTGACAGAAACGGAGAACGAACTAAATCATTATTAAGTACATTTGCGAAAGAGCATAACGTAAACATCGTAGGTGGCTCTGTAGCAGTTGCTAAAAATGATGTTGTGTTCAATACCTCCTATGCCTATAACCGAGAAGGCACGCTCGTTGGAGAGTACTCTAAAATGCATGGATTTAGTCCAGCGAAAGAAGATCAATACTTCGCAGGCGGTACTCATACCACACATTTTGAGTTAGATGGCATTCCGTGTAGCACCGTTATTTGCTACGATATCCGCTTTCCAGAATTAGTGCGCATGGCCGCATTACCGAATACAGAATTGCTATTTGTGCCAGCTCAATGGCCTACTATGCGCCTACGACACTGGCAAGTACTTAATGAAGTACGCTCCATAGAGAATCAATTATTCGTGTGTGCTGTAAACGGCTGTGGCACGGTTGGTCGCGTCCAAAGTACGGGACACTCCGCCGTATATGATCCATGGGGTACAAATCTATTAGAAATGAATACTGAGGAAGGTATTGCTACTGTAGATATTGATTTCGATGTTGTCGAAGACATTCGCAACAAAATCAATATATTCAGGGACCGTAAACCAGAACTCTACAACCTATAACACAAAGGCACATTGTTATTGAATTTCTCCTTATATTAGGAAAAGCATTCATTTAACAATGTGCCTTTAGTTTTGTTTTATTGTACTGTATGGAGGAAATAAATTACTCTAGTTTGTTCCGGATTAACGGCCATACCGGCAACGGTAAACATATTATATAAATAATCAAATTTAAAGATGTAGAATGTGTACTCTGCGTTAAATGGTCTCTTTACCTCTTTATACGAATAGTAACCTAAATATTTTTTCTGTAAAGCCTTATTTTCATCATTAGACAACACTTTATCAGAACTTAATTGGCTAGCATCTTGCTCTAAGTCAAAACCCATTTGATTGTTCTTTTGGTTAGAGAGTTCACGATTAACTTGTCGCTTAATATTTTCATTACTTAGCGCCAGCTTATATTGATACATATTATTGAATGTATTGGTTACTTCAATCCATCCTTCTGGCAATATAGTAGATACGTATTTTCTATAATTCGTCTTAACATCTTCGTAAGGTTTAATAGAAACACGTTCAGCCTCCCCCTTAGTAATAATAAACTTAGCATGATTTTCTGCATCTTGAATATAAGGCTTTAGTTCTGATGGTTTGCCTGTGAAAGAAACTTGAATGTAACGACCATCTTCAATTGCCTTAGGAGGTTTTAAATGAATATCAACCTGCTTAGCAAATGATGGTATTTTCTTTGGAAAACCTGACAAATCATTCACTTTATCTACATCTATATGATTGTAATATTCCTTGTCATTAATAGGATACTTAATACTTTCTCTAAAATTAATAGCATCCACAATTTGTTTTTCAATTTCCTCTTGTGTATAAGGATTTTTAATAAGGTCTCGTTGCGGCACACCTCTTATTTTTCTATTATGTTCCTCAATATGAGCATGCATACGTAATTCTGCATCTCGATGTTGCAACATTTGTTCATTATATGTTTTTTTAGCAACGGACATAACAGCATAAGATAGTTCTGTTTCACCTGTAACTTTACTTTCCATATAGGGCATAACCTCTAAAGGTTGTGTTCTATCAAGTTGAGTAGTCTTTGTACTCAATGGTATTGATACAGGTGGGTTAGATATCTGCTCGGCATTTGCTATCCCTATACTAGCAGATAATACGGTCACAACTAGTGCAATTCTTTTTAACTTCATTCAAATCTCTCTCAGCTAAACTATATAAAATGGTTGGTATACATGTCATACAACCACGCAAATACTCTATAACTCAATAATCTTCCACATTTCCTCTGGAACTTGTTCTAGAGGTTTATTTTTTGCCATAGCTTCTTTTAGGATATCAATGGTATCTTGGACTTCTTGTTTATCCTTTGTATCTGGATCGTGGAGAATAACACGGTTTAAAGAGCCTTCGCCAAATTGTTTTAAATATTCTTTTTCTACTTGATTTAGTTCACGACGTAAGTATTTCATTAATATGACCTCTACTTATAAATAAATTTTCGATGACCTACTTCTACCGCTATAATCACACAATTCGTATCACTAATGTCAACAATAACTCTATAGTTGCCAATTCTATACCGCCACAATCCTTGTTTATTACCAGTTAACGATTTACCAGAATATCGTGGATTTTCTACATTATCCAAATGTTTTATCAACCAATTAAAAATATAACGTTGTGTTGACTTATCCAACTTTGAAAATTGTCGGTCAAACCGTTTACTAAACTCTAGCTTATAAACCATACTTTGCACGCATTTCCGCTACAGAATATGTAACAGGATCCTGTTTATATTCTTTCAGAGCTTCTTGACCCACTCTAAGATCAAAGTCATTTTCGATTTTTTCTAGTAAAGCTTTTTTAAATAGTGTTGACAAGGTTTCATCCATAAATTCCGCATAAGTTTTAAACAGTGTTTCTTCTTGTTCATTAAGTCTCACAGAAATATTTGACATACAAAGCACCTCCTTGTGTGTTACATTGTAATACACAAGGAGGTGCCTGTCTATAACTATAATTATATTATTTTGTCATGCTTGCTTTTAATGCAGCAATTTCTGCACGAAGTTCTTGTAGTTGAGTGTCTTGTGTAGCATCCTTAGCTTTTAATGCATTATTTTCTGCTTGTAAGGATTTAATTTGACTATTCATTTGTGCCTTACTCATAGCATTGCCAGCCCCCACTTTAACGGATACTCCAGCGTTAATCATATTTTCGCCATTACCCACAGCACCACCAACACTAATTGTGGTCATGTCATTAGGACTATAGGAACCACCAATTGCCACTGCCTTTTGACCATTATAGATACCAACGCCAGCAGCCACACCGAATTTAGTACCATCTCCACTAACAGGATGCAAAGCAGCTAGTGCGGCTGCACCTGCACCAACCTTATTAATGCGACTATCAAGATTAGACACTCGTTGGTTAACAGAAGCAATACCTGATTCTACACTACCAACACGTTGATCTAATATATTAATATTGCTTTCAATAGTAGCAAAACGGTTATTAGTAGTAGCAGTATGTGCCGTTAATGTTTCTGTATTTGATTTTACCTCTTTACCAAGATTCGTAACATTTGTGTCAATTGTACTTACTTTTGTTTCAACACTCGTAACACGAGTATCAACTTTTGTCACCTTAGAATCTACAGATTTTACAGATTCTTTTACAGTTTTAACATCAGATGCAACGGTATCTACCTTTTTATCAACAGCATCAACGGATTCTTTTACATTTTTCACATCATTTTTGATGTCTATAATATTAGTGTTAATTGTATTGATATTAGTTTCTACCGTATTAACACGATTATCTATATTCGTAATTTGTTGATTAATAACTGTCCCATTATTTTTAATTTCTTTGCGTACAGCACTTAGTTGTTCTTCTGTGGCTGCACGGCCTTGAGTGGCAAAATCTGGTGCATCTACCGTTGTATTTGTTAAACCTGTAATAGTAGATTGTCCGTTTTCTCCGTTTATAACGATATCTCCAGCAGTGATTGTTTTACCAGCAATTACGGTTTCTGTAGCACCTGTCGCACCATTGCCTGTAGTTCTGAATACAGTGCCACTTTGTTTTACCTTTACACTGTTAGATTGTCCACGACCATTATCTACAGATTGATCAATGCCATTTTTGCTTACGATAAGTCGGCTATCCTCGGAGCGTACTACAAGACCACCTTGTTTGAACTCCATAGTGTCTTTAATTGTTGGCACTACCTTTAGATTTTCTGTACGTACAGAGCCTCCATCAATTTCTGTATAATGTTCGCTACCATATTTAGCATCACTAGTACGTACTTTTCCATCTTCAATAACAGTATTTTTCTTAGTACTACCAATGTAATCTGTACCTGTTAGGCTAAGGCCATCACTATTAAAGTTAAACTCTTTGGAGCCTCCGAATATCCCCTGTGTTGCAGATGCAGAAATACTTCCTTCTGAGCCATTAATATTCACATAGTTCGCTGCATCAACAGAGGCGATTCCACCGAGTGAAATGAGCACCGCAAGAGTAGCTGCCGCTACAGTATAACTCTTTACCACACTACCAGATTTACCTGTCCGTTTAGCAATCTCTGATACGACAGTATAGCAACCTTTTTTGACATTAAAAATAACTCGATACACCTTATTCATTTGAAAGTTCCCTCCTAAAGCTCTCACACTATAGTTTTTGTATCATTTTCACTATCTCTCTTTAATGAAAATAAATATCATAATCAATATATCTGTTTATATTTCCAATGTCAATATTTTATTTATTTTTAAGTATATTTATTAATTAATTAAATGCTAGATGAATTTATTTTTATGAGTAAAAAATGAACTATTACCTATATTTAGGCATACAAAAAAGACATGTTACTCTTCTCTCGTCTCTCTCGTAACATGTCTTAATTTGTATATAGATCTCTCGAACTATATCATATTGTATCTGGCTGAACTCTCTAATCCCTTTTTGACACGCCAGTATGTCTACAATTATTTTATATTTTAAAATAATTAATGTCAATAATTTATTTTTAGTTTAATAATTG
>OGHK01002535.1_pt1 | contig 12508 bp, 12 predicted proteins | sample 1571411 | NCBI WGS metagenome assembly OGHK01 (sample SAMEA2582043, study PRJEB24529) | metagenome | biome: Human gut stool | place: China | collected 2011 | reverse complement strand
TACACTCTTTCCCTACACGACGCTCTTCCGATCTTAAAGATTTAGTTGCTTTTTGTAATAATTGAATCCATTGACTCCTTGTATCTGAAAGCTCAGACAGAAGATTGCTTCGTTCCTGTTTTAATGCATCAACTTCTTTTCTTAATGTTGATAACTTATCGTTCTTCGGCTTGATCTCTTCAATTAAATCAACCAATCGTTTGTAGTCGACACCGATCTCTCGGCCGTTTTTTCCTGAGGCTGACGGTAATGATTTGATTGCCGTTTGAAATTCGGTTTCGTGATCTTGCATGATTATCTCCCAATCAGCTTTCTGATCACTAAAGTTTCTAAAAGCGGTATTGACAGATGTTTTCATATCTTGGAGATGAACTTTTATAATTTCTCTAAGATCTATGAAAGTAGATATCACATTGTCAATATTTGCCCTATCTGGCAACTCTGTAGTGCTTTCAAAAGCAACACTCGGCAAATTGTCTTGGAACTTATCTATCATTTTATCAATAGCTAAAAGATAATTTTCAGTTCTATTAACAATTTGACGTTCTCTTGCAATGAGCGAAGATTTTGATAACTTCTCTTTGATTCCAAGTTGTTCAAAACTTTTAAGTTCTTCCTGTAATCTTGGTAATTTAGCTAACTCGTCAGACAAATCGTCGATATTTGACAAAGCCATCTCCAACTTATGTTGATTGGATTTTAACTGGCGACAGATACGCGATCTTTGTTCATCATATTTTTCCGCATCCGGAAGAAAACGATTTAACAATTTTATTCGACTAGCCTCGTCATGAGCTAATTCAAAAATCTCATTTTGACCATAAATATCAATATTTGGAAGCAAATCTATTGGACGTAATTCTGATACATTTCCATCAAAATCTCTAACAATTGGTTCATTGCCGTATGCTCTTGAAATTTTGTATTGTCTTCCATTTTGAGAAGACGAGACGACAATCAACTCAACCTGTGCTGCCTCCCGGCCTAGATTCTCCTTAATAATAGCATCGTGAATCTTTGCTGCCTGATTACCTTTCGGTCTGATTGCTAATGCATACCGAATACACTCTAGTAACGTTGATTTACCGGTGCCTCTTCCTCCAATTAACGTATTTAAATGATCAGATAAATTTACAACTAAACCATCTAAATATCCACCTGAAATCTTTATCTGAAGAATTTTACCGATCGAAGTTTTTATTTCGTCAGAATTTAATCTGATTCTCGATTCAGGATCAAGAAAAGCCATTTTAAATGCCGAAAAGGTTGGTTTCGTCATTTTAACTAGACAACAAGAGCTGGGTGTCTTCAGATCATCAGGAGTAGCAACATCTTTTGCATTTATAATTGCCAATTGACGCTCTCTGTAATAAGCCTGATCTTTATTTAATAATACTCGACGATAAAATAGTCCCTCATCCGTATTTTGAAAATCATCTATTGATCCAGGAATTTGCACTGCTCTTAACTTAGGGAGCTTCCATATATGATTAAGGCGATTTTTAAGAAGTCCATGCTCTTGAGTACAATGAGCGGCATAAATAAATCCACCTAGTTGATCAACTTTTTCTATTATTTCTTCAGAACTTAGTTTAGATGGTCGGACACCATTTTCCGGATCTAGCAAAACTAGACTACCAAGATATCGTTCAAGCTTTTGACTAGTCGTATCTTCTGAAAACAAGCAAACATAGTGTATCTTGTCATTTGACGCAATTTCAAAACCAGGAAACACTATAATTCCATGAGATTGCAATAAACATCGGATATTATCAATACTATCTACATTTCCGTGATCAGCTATTCCAATAATCTTGATATTCAATTGAAGACATTTTTGAAGAAGATTTTGATTATATTCTTCTTCTGTCAATCCATGATCCTTGCCACGATATAATTCATTATACGATGTTGGATTAACCTGAAGTGCACAACGCCAAAATTTAGCGTACATATATTCTTCATTCATATTCATCTTCAATTGTTTTTGATGTTTTAGCGTCTAAACAATAAACGCTTAAAAGCACTCATTTAAATGATAAAGAACTGTCGTCGATACAAGAATTTCTTTTAACATTTCCTTATCATCCGTGATATATCTTCGATTTCACGCTTAATTTCATCAAATTTTAGGTCATCCTTAGCGCGCATCTTCAAAGTTAAAGCTGCACCGATTACAAATCTATCCCCAGAAGAAAGTTTCATTCCAGCATCTTTCAAGCGATTAGAAATCGCTTCAACTTTCTTACAAATTTCTAAGGGTGTGCAAGGATATTTTTTGGCAGAATTTGAACTAAAAATAGTTTTACGACACACCAAGAGTGCATCTAAACTTATAGGATCCTTGGACGCATTCTTAGGACTAGCGCCGCGCAATTCAGCATGAACTGGATGCACAGCGAAAACTGCTAATCCAGCCGCCTTGATCGCTTCATAGATCGCAGCCCAACCCTCCGCACGCGAATGGTGAAAACTAAAAGTTAAAACTCCATCATCCTTAAGTACACGACATGATTCTCGTAGAACTAGTGAGAGCTTATGTGAAAAAATATGCGAATCTTTTTGTTGTACCTCTCCTCGTCCAGAAGAGTCATCACGATCCATCCACCGATAACGGCCTCGCAATGCAGGCGAAAGCCATGAAAAGAAAAAATCGCTCAATTCAGAATAATTAACGAAATCAAAATACGGCGGATCTGTGACTACCGCGTCAACCGTCTTAGATGGAATAGGAAGCTGCGAACTGTCTCCATTAAGAATTAGAACACCTTTTTCAGTCTTCTTAAAATCTTGCCAACAATCTACACAGTTAACATCAATAGATTCACTAGCAATAATTTTTTTTGAACCAACACGATTTCCGTTTGCATCATATTTAATCGAAACCTCAAAAGGTTCGTCTAAATAATGTTTTGCTCTAAGTAGGCGCGATTCGAATAATGACTTAAATGTGCCACTACTTTTATCATATCCCCATACGGAATTTTCTAAAGGAGTTCGTTCAGGTTTGAGGATGTGGTTATTAAACATATGTCTTACAGCCCCCGTTCCTTCACCTTTAAAGCTACAAAACATATTGTTAAATTCCAAACAGCTTGAAAATAAACAAATTAACTGTTCTTGAATAATTAAATTTTCAATGCTTAGAATATGCTTCAGTAGCAAACCTAAGCATAGCAATTGACGGTCATTAAAAAAATCCTTCCATTTAGTATATTTATACCTCCGGACCTGATCTGTATTATACCCTGGTCGAATATAGCTATTTGGCAATGGTAAATTTTCTCTTGAAAGCCGTTTTTTCGCTTCTTTGTACAGAGATAAGTCGTATTCTTTAACTGGCAAATAAATTTTTGTCCCATCAGAGCGCAAAGCCATCATTGCATACATGCGATGATTTGGTGGATTTTCTTTTTTAGAAATCAAATCCTTGATTCGATAACGTTGATTATTTTTCCCAATAACATATTGACCATTTGCTGGTCCAACCTGAGGGTTAAACTCACTCCCGCAATGTTCACAATGCACTATGTTTGCATCATAGCGATCTTCTATTACATTCCAGCAATAAGGGCAAATAATCTGAGCACGTGGTTTTTTCTTAGGATAGGCATCTTGTGAAAATACATAACGCGAAAATAACGGTATCTCCTCTCCCTCCGGAGTCTCTACAGTTTTAACCCAAAAATAATAAAGAACAGGAATTAACTCCCCTGTCAAGGGATCATATGTTTGATAGTAATGACGAATTTCTGTAGAAACTTCGCGTTCTAATTGTTCGAAAGCGGTTCGCAATTCAGTTTCTGAGACATAGGTAAATGCTTGTCGTACCATAAACGTACTGACAGGATTCACATCACAACCTATAGCTTTAGCCCCTAACTTAACCGCTTCACCCAGAGTGGTTCCACTACCCATGAATGGATCGAGAACAATTTTTCCTTTTAAGTCATTTATTTCGTAAAACTGTTCCCAGATATTAGTGCCTGAGGGACTTAATGCGCCAAGAACCATTGCTCGAAACACAGAGCCTAATCGGGTAGCCCACCATTTATGAATATGGTAAATTGGTCGATTTATTTCTTTTCGCCAACTTTCTTGCTCTGCAATTTGGCTAATTTCAAACGTTGGAAAATCGCTCTCTAAAGCAGAGCATTTAAATTTATGATCTGATACCAAATTATTTACGATCAAATTCATAAATACTATCCTTAAAAATCTTCACTAGTTCTCAATTGCGTTTCTTTCATCGCTACGAGTTTATTTGTTTGATTTTTAAGCCTATATGCTATAAATCGATGTTGTTTTCCTTTATTCGGATTTGTCATGCGCTGGGCAGTCAATTCATTTTTTCTTAAATTAAAGTTATATCCAACTACAAGTGTGTCTGCCTCGGTTCTAGTTAGTCTACCTACAATCTGATAACGATCATCCGTTTCGAAATCCTCTGGCAATATCAGAGTCATTAAACCTGTTGTTCCTTCCGTTAAAGCAAAAGGTGTTGGCGCAACATACATTTTTCGGTCGCGAATCATAATATCACCATAAGTTCCAAATCCTTTTACACTTTTATTCTTATGAATGTAATTATGGTCTGCATTAAGAAAATCGTCATGGCAAATTACAAGATCAACAACTGGATATTCTTTGTGTCCATTTCCTTGTTCTACATATTCAGATAGGTCAGCCGGATAGCGACCAAAAACATAAAAAATCTGACGTCCATTATGAAAACCAGTCGGTACTTGACTGTTTGAGTCATAATCCCGCTCACGACCAGGCCATGCGAGTCCCTTAATTTCATAGCCCTCCGCATGTTCTACAAGGCAAAAATCTGGATAGGTATTTCTCCCAGATGCTTCGAAATGTATTGCTAAGCATTGAAGTCTCTTTTGAAACCAATTCTGAAAGTGGAATTCCTTATCCTTCGCGGAAACAGATTCGATAAGTTCTCCATTCATAACAGCTTTCACGCATTGCTCAAAAACATCAAAAGCGGTCGTCTTTTTTGTCATGTATTCACCTTATTACTGATATTTTGAAAGTGTATCTTTGCATAGGGACGAGTATAGGGGCGAACTATAAATTCCAGTGCCCCTGACTGAGGGTAAAAAAAATAATGGATTCAATGGGTTAGAATTTTTGTGCGACCAAAAAACTATCCAAAAAATCCATTATGCAGAGATTGTACCGCAAGCCCGCCGCTCAGCAAGACCTTTTTGCCACCGATCGCACCTTCTTGGAGAGAGCCAAGAAGCGCGCAGGTGTCCTCAACCAGCTCCACAAGCTGTTTCCGTTTGAGTCTTACCGATCGCAAATTACAAACGCCATTAACACTTATCGAGTTGCACACGGCGGCAAATCCGACAAGAAACTCTGTCGATCCGGGCGTCGACCAATGGATCCGGTTTTCATGCTCAAATGCATCGTTGCACAGCGACTGTTCGGTAAAGCTGACAAGGATTTTGAGCAGGAGATGCTGCAGAACATCGTGCTTCAGGACTGGCTCGGCATCAACTACCCGAGCGACGTTCCGAGTCACAAGACGATCTGGAAATACAAGGAGATCTTCGCTCAGACGGAAGTGCTGGAAACGGTCTTTTCCGACTACGTCAACAAGCTTCAAGCGATCAACTCCAAGGTTGGCACCGAAGCTGTGATTGCGGACTCAAGCTTTGTGGAGGCCCCAAAACAACGCAATACGCGTCAAGAGAATGCCCTCATCAAGAAAGGCAAAGGGCACACGCTTTGGAACGATCATCCGAACAAGAAGCGCCACAAGGATATCGACGCCAGCTGGACCAAAAAACGTCAGGAAGTGCATTTTGGCTACAAGGGACACTTTCTGGTGTGCGCCGTGAGCAAGCTCATTGTCAAAGTTTTTCCAAGCACGGCTAAAGTCCACGACGCTAACGCCAAGGTGTTGGAACAATACCTGCCGTGGGCAAAGCACTGCGGAAAGTCCGTGCTGTTTTTCGCAGATGCCGGCTACAAGGGCAAGGAGATTGAGGACAAGTTACTCAATGCTGGCTTGCCCCCTTTAATCTGCGAGAAAGGCAAGAAGGGAGCCCCTCTGACGGCCAAACAGAAAAAGAGCAACAAACAGATCTCGACGATACGCAGCCGTATTGAGCACGTCTTTGGCTTCATTGAGGAGTCGCTCGGAGGCAGTATTGTTCGTTCGATCGGGATGGTCCGCACCAAGTTCAACATTACGCTGACTTCTTTGGTGTACAACATCTGCCGCCTCGGCCAGCTGGCGCGAAACACCGCTTAATAGCGTTAGACAGCAGGCCTCAAAAACGCAAAAGCACTACATGCGGAAAGCCGCAGGAGTAGTGCTGCCATGGTCCATAGGAATTCTCAATTGAAAATGAAAAATCGATAGGCACCATCTATGCTAAGTCGATTTGGTAGCCCCACACAAACCTTCGAGATGAATGAAATCAGACTTGCTCGGCAAAAGGGCTATTTGTAGAACCCGCCTATAACCATTCTTCATCCCCGAACTTTAAAAGTTCGACCGCCATAGGCGGTGGTTATGGAGCACTTGGGCAGACGTGTATACGTTTCGCCCCAAGTTCGCGATCCTGCCCTAGCCCTAGTCCCCACAACCACCATCTTCACTCTAGAGGAACATCGGAAAGTTTCCCCGGGAAACTTTCCGGGGAGCTCACGTCTCGCTCAAAAAGGTCAACTCCGAGGACATTTCATACGTTGCGCATTCAACGAGCGCTTCGCGCGCTCGGTACACGTACCGCTGCATGCCCCCGAGTAGTTCAAGGAGATTGGACGCCACGACGCTGCCTTCTTCGAATGCCTGGTCAGAAATGGCGCGGTGCAGCATGTCGATCGTCGCGTCGTTGAAAGCAATGATATGTCGATCAAGGGTGTCGATTCGCTCTGAAAGCACTTCGAGCTCGTCATTGGTGAGTTCATGGCCGTGTTGCTCGATGAAGGCGTACTCGTCGAACATCGGAAGATTGGTGATTTCGGCTCTCATCATTCGGCACCTCCCTGGCGAACACGATCCCAGCGCGCCCTGGCTGCATTGCGCGCCTTGAGGCTGCGGCGGCGTTGCCGTTCCAGCTCATCAGCGTCACAAGATTTCTCAAGTGCCCGCTGAAACGCGTTGAGCGCAGCCTGCAGCTGCGGCCCCGACGCGGGCACCTTTTGAATGGCACCGACGACCTGCAACACCGTGCCGATAGTCACGAGCTTGTCACCCACGTTCTCCGCGTCAATTTGGCCAGAGAGCCCCTGCAGCACGTTTTCAGCAAGTGAATCTGCCGCGAACATCGGTCGCTCGGATTGAGTCGGAGGTAGGGCTTTGCTCTCGAGAAGGGCTTGTTGCCGGTTGAATTCGTCGATGTAGGCCCACTTGAATCTCGCGGCTTTCTCGCCTGTGTAACCCATGACGAGAAACGTAAAACCGTCGCGCGTGAGACGGAAAGCCTTTGTCCGGACCGTGGCTCCAATGTTGTTCACTCGCTCAACCTGAGTTTCGTTGAAGTTACAACGTCTTTCCTGAGGTAGCGACAACAAAATGTTCTCAATATCGCGAAGCACGTGTTTGTGCTCCTTTCCGAAAACTTCAGCGATATTGGTCGTAAGGACGGAAGGAATGCCGTCAATGACATTGACGACCGGCACAGCTGATGTGCCAACGATGGCAGCTTGCATAGCAGTCTCCGTAAGTTTTACTCCTCGCGCCCGTTTCTCAGGCGGGTGGGCGAGGCATTGCGGGTTGAGAAAACCGCCTTACGGTACGGCCCTGCCGAAGCAGTCCCGCAAGCCTCTCCCATAAGTGGAGACTGCGTCTGACTCATTGACGCTTCCGAAAGGTCCAAATTTGGACTTCTCGAGGTGCTCAAAGAAAAGGCCGCATAGACAAAGCGGCCTCTAGACGCCGTAAGTCCGGGTTTCTCAGGCCCGGCCTCCGTCGCTTTCACGGAGGACTTGGCTTGAAGTATGCCTAGCGGTCGTTTGCATTGTCAAGGCCGTTGGCTAGATTTGATGCTCCGTTTTCATTCGGTTGATGCTCCGAGCATCCGCAGCATGCTTGCGAGCATTCTGCGCATTCTTCGTCCGTGCTCAAGCTTTCGTCGGTAGCAGGGAGAAACGCACGCGCACCGTGCTCCTCATCTCCGTCGCAAGCGCGGAAAATGCTCGCATCCGCTCCTACGGCGTAAGCTCCCGGAACCTCCGTCCCGGGGCGATTCAACGTCCGTTTCCACCCGGTAACCGCCCCTTTGTAGATCGTCACGAATCCATGCTCGGCAAGCTGCGGATTGGCTTCTCGAAAGCCGGCGGCAAGCGCGAGTAACGCATCTCTTTTCATGGTTGATCCTCCCTCGCGACTTCAACGAGCTTGCACCGAGCACGGCTTGCTTTGATAAGGTCGCCCACCTTACCGACAACATGCTCCATGCGGTTCGTTAGTGCCGTCGAAAGCTTGAGAAACTGCGCGGCTTCCGTTCCACGCAGACGGCCTGCCTGGGCTTCCTCGTTCAAGCGGCGGGCAATCTGATTGATGTTCACGCCGATCTTGCGCAGCTCCCAGGTTGCCGCATAGAGCGCCTGCGTTTCGTCTTTGGTGAACTGCGCCTCCGACGCAGCTGCCATTCGAATGAAGCCGATCACCAGCTGCTGGCGACTCACGCCTTGAGCCGTCGCAATGCGCGCGAGTGCGGCGTTCTCGCTTTCTTTGAGCAACAGCTTGAGCGCATGCGGTCTCGTCAGTTCCTCCTCGTCCACCGTCCGAAAGATCGTTCTCGCCGGAGCGGGAACCGCCAACGCCTTCATGATGAGCTCCCGCGCAAATCGAGAGCGCGTCTTTCCCGCGTACTGCGCACGCTCAGTCAGTTCCGCCAAGGCAGCCCCCTGAAGCCGAAGGGAAAGCACGGCGCTGTCATTCGTCTTGTCCATCGTCCACCCTTAGCAAACGCACGCGTTCAACCTCCACGTCAACGACCTCAGCATCGCCTCCATCAAGAAACTTCACCGTCACGAAACCGTCGGCCGTGTGCTTGAGGATCAAAGCCGCTTCGCGTCCATCGACTGAAACCACAACGCGGGGGAGGCGCGTATTCGCCGAGCGTGCGTCGGTCGTTTCAACGGCCGCTTCTTCAAAGGACACTTCCGCTACGCCGCCCTCTTCCTTGAAATCGGTTGATCCCTCTGAAGCTACCGATTCATCGTCTTCGTCCGCACCTACGTCCCATTGCACTTCCGTGTCCTTGGTCTCGACGACTTGCGGCTCTTCCGGAGTCTCTTCGCCATCCGGCTCTTGTCCCGCCTCAAAACGCTCTTCCGCCTCGGTGTCGACCACCTCGAGCTCCGGGGCACTGCCGATCTTCTTGACCGCTGCCATCGTCCACTCAAAGTCATCCGCCGCCTCCGAAATAGCGGCCTCAACGACCTCCGGCGTTTCTTTCCACTTGCGATAGATCTCGTAGGCGATCTTGATCGAAGGAACTTTCTGCAAACGAACAAGTTCGCGAATACGCTCCGGCATCTCCACCCAGGCGGCGTATCGCGTCATCTGCGACTTGGAAATTCCCAGTTTCTTACCGATCGAAACGGCGGTTTCCTTTGCGGTGATACGGCCGGCGATGAAGTCAGCGAGTTCAGCTGTCGTAAGCGCGTCGCGCTTGATGTTTTCAATCACCTGCAGGTAGCCGAGCTCGGCGTCGTCGGGGTTTGTCTCAAGCAGCACCGCCTTGATCGTGCGGGCTTTGAGCAGCTGTGAAGCTCGGTACCGGCGTTCGCCCGCCACGATGATGTAGCGGTCCAGAGCGTTCGGCTTTTTGCGAACGACGATGGGCTGCAGCAGTCCATAGGCTTCAATGGACTCAGCAAGGTCGCGCAGCGTGTCCTCGTCAAAGTTCTTTCGCGGCTGCGACTCGTCTCGTTCGATTTTGTCGAGCGCAATCTCCAACACTCTATTGCCAGGTTGGTGTCCGAGCGAGGAATAGCCTTCCGTCATTGCCTTGAGTCTTGAAACGTCCAGTGCCATCACGCTTTCTCCTGCGGTTGTTGTTCGGCTCGGTTTTCAAGCCCCATTTGGTCGGCTATGGCTTCCCACACCTGTCGACAAATACCCGACACGCGCTCTACCTTCGTGCGCGGGCCTTCCCATAGCGGTCGACCGTCCCCTTGAGCCTCGGCAATGGCCGCTGCATTGGGAATCGCCGCGGGCTTTCCGCTCGGCAGCATGAAAAGGAATTTCCCGGCTCCAGTGAGAAGTGCATTGAGCCCAGCAATTTGGTAGGGCTTCTTTTCGACCAAGTTCGGCAGCAATCCCAAAAGCTGCAGCTCCGGGTTCAAGCTCTCCTGCACACCGCGCACTTTGTTGAGGAGCTCGAAAACGCCGTCGAGCGACTCCTGTTTCAGTTCCAACGGGGCAAGAACGTGCGTGGCGTTTGCCATCGCAGCCGTAGCCCGTACGTCAGGCGACGGGTTGGTGTCGATGACGCAGAGATCGAACTGGTCGTCGAGCGCCTCCAAGGCGTTGTTGAGGTTCAAAATGAAAGTCTGGTGATTTGTTACGCCCGTGCGTTCAAGCTGCACCAAGTAGTTGTCCGCAGGCATCAGCACGAAAGGCGCATCAAGCTCTTCAGCGCTTGGGACTTCCGCGTTCACAAGGAGCTTTCCGGTCGAAACCTTAGCGACGCAGCATTTTCCCGAATGCGTGAGCGTGTTGGTCGTGTTCCCCTGTTGGTCGAAGTCGAGCACCAGGACGCGCAGCCCGCGCTTGAGTGCGGCATAAAAGGCGAACTGACAGGCCACCATGGATTTCCCGACACCGCCTTTCTCATTCATAATCGCGAGTCTCTTCATCTCAACCTCCGATCGTCATCACGGCGGACTTCAATGCCTGCGTGGCCGCATCTTCCACGGGCTGCACCGCAGCGGCCAACTTGGCGTTGGCGTCACGGGCGATAGCGGCCTTGCAGCGGGCAAGGTTCGCGCTGTGCAGCCGCTGCACGAGCTCCGCCTGTTCCGGGGTCAGAAACGCAATGGTGTACTTGAGCCCGTAGGCCGTGTACTTTCTTCGCCATGATTGCTTGTAGCCGCGGGAACGCTCGGCGTAGCCGCTGCCTTGCACCATAAAAACGAGGCTGCCGTCTTCGGGGGCGGCCTGAATCTGCAGCTCCGCCAAATAGCCCTTCTGGTGGAGCTTGTTCACCGCGATCAACAGTTCGCTTTCGGTGACCTGGTCGTTGGGCATGCTGTGCTGCACGCTGTCGAGCAACTGCCGCGAGGAAATCGGTGCAAGCGCGTGCTCCAAGTTCGGATGAAGCAATTCGATTGCAACCAGGGTTGCCTTTTCAATGCGGGTCGTGAGGCGCGTGGGTTTTCTGAGGCTATTCGTCATCGTTCACCTTCCTGAAAAAAATCCGTTTCCGTTCTGCTGATTGCGCTCTTGCCAAGGCGTCCAGTCAAAGACGACCGTCCGGCTTCTCTCCTCCAATCGACGGCTGAGACGGTCGCTGTAGAGACTGCAGAGCTCCGTTAAGCTCAGGTTGGAAATCCCGATCGTCGGCAGCAGGTTGCTGTAGCGCGTGTTGATCACCTTGAAAAGCAGCTCGCCGTCCTGGGGCTTGGCAATCGTTCCAATTTCGTCAAGCACCAAAAGTGGGGCTCGGTAAACAGCGTTCAAAAGCTGCGCCTCGGTAAAGGGGGCGCTTTCCCCACTCGCACTTCGCCACGTTTGACGCACGCGGTCCCCCAGATCACTCAGCGTGACGTAGCAGCCGACAACATCCGGAAATAGCGACTTGAGCACCCCGCAGGCGAGCTTGGTTTTGCCGGTACCGGCCGTGCCCGTGAAAAACAAACCGCGTCCTTCGCTTCGGTAGCGATAAAAGTTGCGAACGTATTCCTCAGCCACGCAGTAGGCGTCCCCCATGGCTGCGTCGATCACCTCGAAGCTTTCAAGCGGAAAATCAAAGGCTTTGGGGAGCCATTCTCCGAAAAGCTGCCGATAGCTCCAAGCACGTCCTCGGGCTTCTTCGAGCTTTTCAAGCTCCGCCTGGTGCTTCCGTTCTTCTTCCGAGCACTTCGCACAACCGAACCAAACGACATGCCCAAAGATGTTCCGCCCGGCTTCGACGTATTCGCCGTGCTTCTCGCAGTACGCCGGCCGGCTCAGACGATCAGTTGCGGCGCTGCTTTGCAATTCGAGCTTTTGCATCTTCCACTCCGTAGTACTTGATTTGTTTCGCTGCCCTCGGGTCACGCACGGGCTTCCCGGCCGGGCTGATGCCTTCCACCGCTTTGCCGGCCATGAGCCATTCGTCGCGCGCGCATTCGAGCAGCCGTTGCACCGCTGGCAGCTTTTGGTCCGGAAGACAGAAAGGATTTGCGCCTTGCTGCAGAAACCGCTCCAAGGCAGCGACTTCCTCTTCCTCCGTTTTCTTGGGAGCCGTTACAGGCGCAACCTTGACGAGACCACCTGGGGCTTTCGCCATGGCGGAAGAACCCCTCATCGACGGAACCACTT
>OGHK01002521.1_pt1 | contig 12565 bp, 14 predicted proteins | sample 1571411 | NCBI WGS metagenome assembly OGHK01 (sample SAMEA2582043, study PRJEB24529) | metagenome | biome: Human gut stool | place: China | collected 2011 | reverse complement strand
ACCACAAGCACTGTCTTACCTGTCAGATCCATGTTCTTCCTCCTATAATCCTAACAGGGCGATCATGCATAAGATCGCCGTTGTAATCGAAAATACTGCAACCACTCTCGTCTCGGACCATCCGCCCAGCTCAAAATGATGATGGATCGGCGCCATACGGAAAATCCGCTTTCCGCCGGTCTTTTTAAAGTAGGTCACCTGGATGATAACGGAGAGTACCTCGACCAGATAGATCAGTCCGACAATCACGATAAACAAAGGCATCTGCATCATATAGGCTGCCGAGACCACAAATCCGCCGAGCGCCAGTGATCCGGTATCTCCCATGAAAACACTTGCCGGATAGACATTAAACAGCAAAAATCCAAGCAGCGCACCCACAACCGCACAGGTGATCGGTGCAATGCCTGCATTCGTTCCGATCGCCACCACGGAGAAGAACGTTGCCACCATGATGGTGACGCTCGACGCGAGACCGTCCAGACCATCGGTAAAGTTCGTACCGTTGACGGTTCCGATGACCGCCAGATACAGTACCGGGAACGCTCCCCAGCCGAGGTCTAAATATTTTCCTCCGGAGAACGGAATCAGCATGGTGAGCGGGACATCCGAGTAGCATCCCATATAAACTGCGAACACGGTCGTCACCACAATCTGACAGAGCATTTTCTGCCATGCAAGCAGTCCGTCCGATCTGCGCAGCACAACCTTCAGATAATCATCCAGAAAGCCGATCACACCAAATCCGACGGTCATAAACAGAATCGGAACAATCTTCGGATAATCTTTTACATAAAACACCGATGTGATGATAATACTTGCCAATATCATAAGTCCGCCCATCGTAGGCGTTCCGTTTTTCTTCAGATGGGATTCCAGTTCCTTCCGCTCCGTCTGTCCGACTTTGAGTCTTCGCAGGAAAGGAATTACAATCGGTCCCAACAATGCACTGATTGCAAAAGATACGATTACCGGGATTACAATTTCATACGTCATAATAAACACCTCATGTATTTTATCTTTGCCGAAAGCAACATGTGCTTTTTAACCCAACTAGTATACGTTATTTTTCATGATTTATCAAGGTAAGGCAATATGTTTTCCATAATTTCTTTTACGACCGGCGCCGCAATCAGACCTCCGTAATACGTGCCCTTCGGGTTATTGATAATCGCAATCACAAGCACTTTGGGATCGTCCGCAGGAGCAAATCCGAGGAACGAGGAAATATAGCGGCGCTCGCTTCTCGGCAGTGTCTGGGAAGTCGCGGTCTTGCCGCCGATCGCATACCCCTCGATCTTCGCATTCTTTCCGCCTCCCTCCGACACCACTTTTTCCAGCAGATACTGCATGGTCTCCGAGGTCTCCCCGCTGCAGATCTCCTCTCTCTTATCATAAGAAAATGTCTCGACCAACGTTCCGTCCGTCTCACGGACCTCCACTCCGAAGTGCGGTGTGATGCGCGTTCCCCCATTTATAATAGAAGAAACGGTCGTCACGAGCTGGATCGGTGTGATCTGGAACGACTGTCCGAACGAGATCGTCGCAAGTTCCACCGGGCCGACGTTTTCCTGCTTATGCATGATCGTCGCCGCCTCTCCCGGCAGATCGATTCCCGTCTTCTGTGTCAGACCGAACTGTTTGAAATATTTGTAATAGTTTTCCACGCCCAGCCGCTCGCCCAGTTCAATGAAGACGGGATTGCAGCTGTTCATAATGCCTGTCTCGAACGTCTCCGCCCCGTGTCCGCTTGTCTTCGCGCACCGGATTCTGCGATCCTCCACCAGCTTATAGCCGGGACAGTAGAACTGATCTGTCAGCGACACCACGCCCTCCTCGAGCGCTGCCGCCGCCGTGATAATCTTAAATGTGGAACCCGGCTCATAGGTGTCGCTGATACACGGGTTTCTCCACATGCGGTTCAGCAGTTCCTGCTTTTTGTCCGCAGACTCCGTCCCATCCGCTCCCATCTCCTCAATTAAGGTAAACGGTTCGTTCAGATTGAATTCCGGATAATTTACCATCGCCATGAGCTCCCCGTTCTGCGGGTTCATGACAATCACGGACACCTCATCCGCCTGCTTTTTTATGTATGCCTTTTCCGCCGCCTGCTCACAGTATTGCTGGATATTGCTGTCCATGGAAATATATAAATCATAGCCGTTCACCGGCTCAAGCCGCGTCTCTCCCGCATTTTCAATCTCAATCCCGCGCGCATCCGTGAGGGTGAGAATCTTGCCGCTCGTTCCCTGCAAATAGGAATCGTATTTGACTTCAAGCCCCAGAATTCCCTGGTTATCCGCACCCGTAAAGCCGAGCACCGTGGACGCCATGGTATCCAAAGGGTAATACCGCTTGTAATCCTCGTCGACCTTGATTCCGGAAAGGCCGTAGGCACGGATGCGGTCTCCGGTCTCCTTGTCAACATTCGTCTTGACCCGCTCAATGGAGCTGACCTTCTCCACCCGCTTTCTCACTTCCTCCTCCGTGAGCCCCAGTTCTTTTTGCAGTGCCGCAATCACCTTCTCCGGCTCATCGATCTGACTGTGAATCACGGAAATGGTACAGACCGATTTGTTCGTCGCAAGGATTTTTCCCGTGGCATCGATGATTCTTCCCCGCGCTGCCTTGATATCACGCTCTCTCTCATGAAGATCCTCCGCCTTCTGCCCGTAGTATTCCGAGCAGAAGACCATCAGATAGACGAGCCGTCCGCCCAGAAACATCAGCACGAAAAACACGGCGAGGAACATCAGCCATATTTTTCTGCGGTTGAATGTCTTGCTCCGGTAAAATGCATGTTCCTGTGACATATAGAAAAAACCTCACGAAAGTTCTCCATGAAATTTTATTCATCCTTTCGTGAGGTTATGTCTGTTATTGCTGTCCGTTATCCTGTGGGGTGTCTCCACTATCCTGTGGGATATCTCCGTTATCCTGCGGCGTGTCTCCGCTATCCTGCGGCGTGTCTGTGCCTTCCGCCTCCTCTTCATTTCCCGGCAGGGTATCCGTTGTGTCCGGCACATCCAGTCCTTCTTCCACCGGCGTCTCCTCGGTTACAACGTCCGTCATCGCTGTCGCTCCGGTATCCGTTCCCGTAATGTCCCACCCTGCATGAATTCCGGTGGTCTGCTCATCGCGGTAGATGTTCATGTAAGGAAGCACTTCCTCTAAGATCTCACGCACAATATTCTGTGCAAAAGAGCTGTGGTACTGCTCCACCGCATTCGGCTCGTCGACCACGCAGTAAATCACAAGCTGCGGATCGTCGACCGGTGCAAATCCAATAAACGATACCAGATAGTTGACGCCGTCACGTCCCGCTTTCTGTGCCGTTCCCGTCTTGCCGCCCATTGAGTAGCCGTCCACTTTCGCTGTCGCTCCGGTACCTGAGGTAACGGTGGAATACATATACTGCCGCAGCGTCTCGGACGTACTCTCCGAGATGGTTTCCCGAAGAAGTGTCGGCTGGATCTCCTGCACAACGTTGCCGTTCTCATCCGTAATCCGTTTTACCACATGTGGCTGATAGAACTTTCCGCCGTTTACAATCGAGCAGAAGCCTGTGGCAAGCTGGATCATCGTCGTGTTGAAGTTCTGACCGAATGCGTTTGTCGCAAGATCCACCACCGTCATGTTGTCGCCGGTATAGATCAGAGAATCGGTTCTCGTCTCTCCCGGCAGATCAATGTTGGTCTTCTGACCAAATCCGAAAATCTGCTGGTAGTTTTCAAAGTTATCTCTTCCTATTTTATAGGACATCTGCATCAGCGCATCGTTGCAGGAATTCATCAGCGTCTGCTCCAATGTCTCCATTCCGTGTCCGTCTCTCTTGACACAGTGAATGTCATGACCGGAGATCGTCTCATACCCGTCGCAGTAATAGGTGTCTGCCGTGGTCACCGTCCCGGTCTCAAGTCCTGCCGACACGGTAAAAGGCTTCGCCGTCGATCCCGGTTCATAGGTGTACGACACGCAGAAGTTCTGCCACAGCTGGTTCAGTGCATCCATCTTTGCGTCATCATCCATGGCAGCGAGTTCTTCCTCGGTGTAATACGCGGAGAGATCTCTCGGGTTGCTCAGATCAAAATTCGGATAATTCGCCATGGCGAGCACATCCCCGTTATTCGGATCCATAATCAGGACTCCGATATGGGAAGCTCCCGCATCCCCTTCGCGGTAGGCGCCTATGTACGCCTCGTTGAATTCCCGGATCTTGTCCTCCACCACGGACTGGATATTCGCATCAATCGTTGTCACGATGTTGTTGCCGTTTGTCGCCTGCTTGATCGTTTTCTCAAAATTATTATCCGTATTCAGATAGCCGAACTCACGCCCGTTGATGCCGTTTAACGTGCTGTTGTAATAATTCTCCAGACCGTTCACTCCGACATTTCCGGATGCCGTAAATCCGATCACCGCGCTGGCGAGCGTTCCATACGGATACTCTCTCTGATATTCCTTCTCAAACCATACGCCCTTGATGTCGGGGTTCACCTTTCTGCCCTTTTCATCCGTCGCATCCTGCAGTTCCACGAACGGCTGCATCTCGTCGTACGATATTTTCTTCTTCAGCACAATATAACGGTTCTGCGGATCATTCCGGACATATCCGTAAAGCTCATCGCTGCTCAAGTCCGGAAAACACTGCACAAGCGCCTGAATCGTCGGCGCAACGTAATCCTCATCGCTCGTTAAAACAGAACAATCCAGTATCACATTGTACACTGCAATACTGGTTGCCATCACTGTCCCCTTTGCATCGACAATATCGCCTCTCTGGTAAGGAATCACTTTGCTGTCGTATTCCTGCTGGGACAACACAATTTTCTCATATTTTTCACCGCTGGTATATTCAATATACATCAGGCGCCCGATCAGACCGATCAGCATGCCTGCCACAATGGTAAACATGACAATCAGCTTTTTTTGCATGCGCCTGGGAAATTTCAGCAGCGGTCTTCTTTTTTTCTTTGCCATGCGCCTCTCCTGTCATCCTACTCGCGCGGAATCTCACTGTACTGGTTCATGTAATCGTCATCGTTCACTGTATAGTACACAATCTGCGATTCCTTCGCATAGGACATTCCATATTCTGTCATCGCCGTATTCCGAATGCTGTCAAGATCCACGCTCGTATTGATCCGCTTGTATGCCTCGTCGTTGTCGGCTTTCAGATCTGCGATCTGGCTCTCAAGGCTTGATATCTGATTCATGCGCGCCGTCATCTCCGACTGGATGTGGATGTATGCACCGGTAAAGATGCCGAACACCATCACAGCCATCGTGAGAAATGCCACATAGCTCTTGCTCATGCGCAGAGCACGCTCCTGATTTCTTCTGGCTGCACGCTTTCTGTTTCTTAATTCAATCTCGCGTTCCCGCTCCCGTCTCTCGCGTTCCCGTCTCTCTCTTGTGACATGCTCCGGGCGGTTCTCTCTGAGCCTGCGATCCGGTCTCGTCACTGCAGGCGCTGCTTCCATCCTGCGGACAGTATTCCCGTCAATATAATATTTTCTCTCTGCCGCTTCATTTCTCATAACTGCCACTTCCCTCACTACACTCTAAGCTCTTTCAAATACGCGGAGCTTTGCACTCTTCGATCTCGAGTTCTCTGCAAGCTCTCTCTCCCCCGGCAATACTGGCTTCCTTGTAATCACTCTTCCCTTGGACTTTTTCCCACATACACATACCGGGAAATCACTCGGGCAGGTACATGGATTCTCGTTGCGCTTAAAATTCGTCTTGACGATCCGGTCCTCTAATGAGTGAAAGGTAATAATACAGATCCTTCCTCCCGGATTAAGCAGATCGATCATCGTATCCAGATTGTCCTGCAACACTTCCAGTTCGTGATTCAATTCAATTCTGATTGCCTGAAACGTACGCTTTGCCGGATTTCCTCCGGTCTTCTGCACTTTCATCGGGATGGACTCCCGAATAATTTCCGACAGTTCCCCCGCCGTCGTAATCGGCTTCTTCTGTCTCTCGTTCACTATATGTTTTGCAATATTTTTTGCAAATTTATCTTCACCGTAATCGCGGATGATCCGATAGAGATCCATCTCGCTGTAGTCATTGACAATATCCCTTGCCGTAAGACTCTGTCTGTCATCCATGCGCATATCAAGCGGCGCATCGGCATCCCGGTAGGTAAATCCCCGCTCCGGTGTGTCAAGCTGGAACGATGACACGCCCAGATCCAGCACGATGCCGTCCACATGCTCTATACCGATCGCATGAAGTTCCTCTTTCATGTTGGCGTAATTGCTCCGGATGATCGTAACCTTATCGCCGAACGGCTTCAAACGCTCTCCCGCAGCCCGGATCGCATCCGCATCCTGATCGATGCCGATGAGACGTCCCTTTTCCGATAACCGTTTTGCCACTTCACTGGCATGTCCGGCACCGCCAAGCGTTCCGTCCACATAGATTCCGTCCGGTCTGATGTTCAGATGTTCAATTGTCTCTTCCAGTAGAACGGAATAATGTTTAAACTCCAACCTGCGCCTCCTGCTTAGATACTGAATCCAAGATCCGCCATGTGCTCTGCGATCTCGTCCATCTCATCCTCATCGTAGGTATTCTCCTGCCATCTGTCCTTATCCCAGATCTCCACGCGGCTTAAGACTCCCACGAGCACCACATCTTTTTGTAAATTGGCATATTCGCGCAAAACCGGCGGAAGCAGAATTCTGCCCTGCTTGTCCAGCTCCACTGCGGCTGCCCCAGCAAAGAAAAAACGGGAAAACTTTCTGGCATCCTTCGATGTCATGGAAATATTGCGGAACTTCTCCTCAATATTGTGCCACTCTTCGGCAGGGTACACAAATAAGCATCCATCCAGTCCCTTGGTAACCACAAATTCACTGCCTAACTGCTCTCTGAATTTGGATGGAACGATCAGTCTGCCCTTTGAATCCACTGTGTGATTGTATTCTCCCATGAACATAACACAAACACCTGCCTTCAGTGGTTTTCCACAAAGTTATGAACTTATCCACCACTTTGTACCATTCTCCACCACTTTCCTCCACTCGTATGATAATATTACCCCACCTTGTACCAAATTGCAATAGAAAAAAGCCCAAAACTTGCGTTTGGGCATAAAAAAAGGACCTCGCATACATGCCTCGCATATATGTTCCGTCCTGTTTACTGTGTTTATTCAATTGTCAGACCCTGACACCCTCCTGACTCTCAAGATATTCTTCTATCAGCTTGTCCAGTCTGGTGCTTTTCTCGTAATAGTACTCAAACCTGTTCTCCTGCAACAGTGCTTCATCCAACTCGTGTCTCGCCGTCTCGATCTTCTTTTGTAACTCATAGATTCTATTCATATGAATCCTCCTTAAAACGCTAAGATTCCTATGTCTGACGTTAACATAGCACTAAAGGTGGGCATTCCCACATAAATCTGCTCTTCACTGCCTGCCTTACATTCATTATATTACTATGTCCGAACACGAAAATCAACGAAAACAACCCGTCATTTTTCGACATTATGAGTGCCGGATTCTCCACTCGGCGCGTTTATTCGCCAATAACTTCATCATTGCATCCAGCGCTTTGTGATTCACCTCGACAATATGTTCTATATCATCCTCCACGCCATGCTTGTGCGCCAGATACTCGTCATGCGACTTCTGGATAAAAGCACAGATCGTCTCCGCGTCGATGAGCGGCTCTGCCTTTTTCTTATTCTGCAGCTTCTCATGTTCTTCCTTAAGCTGCAGCAGCCGGTGATGTCTGGTAGCCTCACCGCTCTTAAGGTACGATCTTAAGTCCCGCTTTAACTTCTCCTCGTAAGAACAATGATCCTTCAGGCTGCCCGGGTAAATGGTGTTGTGCGGAAATGTAAAATAATCCGCCAGATAATGGCTGATCTGTCCCAGATCCCGGTAATACTTGCACCCCTTTTTCTTCCGGATCAGCGCATCTCCCTCCGACAGACGCCTGATATGTCTGCTGACATAAGGAAACGTTCCGTCCATCTCGTGTCTCTTATAGAGAAACGAAGGCTTGATGTCCGGCAGAATACTTCCCAGATAAAAAGAAAATTTGTGATGTTTTAATTCTTCATCCTTTAAATTCTCCACCATATAGCGCGCCAGCGAAATATGTGACTTTTTTCTCATTCATCGGTTCCCCCTTTTGCACTGCATGACTTTTTTCCTAATTTTGCTTTCATTGTACTTCCATCAGGCGCACTTTACAAGAGGAAAATTCCACCGGGGAAATTCCACCGGAATGTAAAACGGGGAACCGTTTTGCATTGCCCCCGGCTCCCCGTCTTTTCTCCTATTTGCAGCAGAAACTTGCGCACTCTGTCTCGCCGCAGGAACAGGCGTTGCCCCCTGCGATGCCGATATGGTCCGCGCTGCATTTCTTATTCTCGTTAAACGTGCAATTGCAGGCCTCACATGCCACATCGATCTTCTTTGACTCATGCTCTTTTACATTGCATCCGCAGTTTTTCTCCCCGCGCTCCACAAAGCTTCCGCAGCAGGTCTCATTCTGATGCACCGCCTCGCTTCCCTCAACCTTGATGTTGCCCTTGCAGCAGCAGCGATCCTCGTTGTAAGCACATCCGGTTACCGCACAATCCAGTAATGTCATATCTCTTTTCTCCTTTCGGTCCTTGTTCTCTGGAATGATACATTCCCATTCTTAAGTATCTCCGGAGCAATTTCTTTTATAACCGGTTTTCTTTTTCCACAGCAGGAAGAATTTTCCTGTTATAAAAGAGTGTGCGCTTGCCGCACACTTACGCGCCCTCGCGGTATGCAAAGCATTATTTACCTCACCGCGGGGTGCGCATCCTCGCAGAGCGTTTTTGTGTAATAGGAACAAAGTTTCCTATTACACAAAAAAGGAAGTACCACATACCGGTACTTCCCTTGCACTCTGCTTCCTGTGCTTACTTTCCGCAGCAAAATTTGTATTTCTTGCCGGAACCGCACGGACACGGATCGTTGCGTCCGACTTTCTTTCCGACGATAACCGTTCCGGACTTCTTCTGCTCCAGATACAGTCTCTTCTTCGTCTCCGGGTCAAAAATGTCATTCCACATCGGAAGCTCATAGAGCCAGTCTGCCTTCGCGTCGACCATGTTCTTGTACAGCTTCTCCTTGTCGAATACGAGGCTGACCTTCGTATCTTCCTCCATGGTGTCGATCGGGTTCGGCTCTACCAGGCTCTCGTTGATACCGTCCAAGAAACCTGTCATATCCATGATGCTCAGTCCGTATTTATCTGCAAGCTCTTTGACCGTTCCCTCTACCTTCTCATCCGGGTTCGTCAGAAGCTTCTCATAGACACCCTTTTCCAGAAGAAAATATCTCTGCCAGAATCTCTGCAGTTCTCCTCTGTCTGCCTTCTCATTATAAGCAACTTTCTGCCACTGCTCTAATAATGCCATATCTGATTCCTCGATTTCATGATTATTTGCATCTGTCTGCCGGATTGCTTGTCCGACATCTGCTATGTCAAAGATGCACTATATTATTATAACAAATTTTCTGGCATATTTCAAAGACTTTTTTACAGAACCCGCCAAAAGCAACGTGGTGTCGCTGGAAGCAGATCGTTCATTTTGACGTGGCAGGCAATAGGGAGAGAAGATCATGCCCTTCGATTTCAGATGGGATGCGTCGCTTACCCTATTGCCTGCCACTAAAAAACTATTCGTTCAGCAGATTGTAGTCCTTGATGGACGCGTTGATCGTGTCCGCCATTTTCTGCACTGCCTCCTCCGGTGTCTCCTTGTCATTTAACGTGTTCTCGATCTCGGTCTGTACCGTCTGGCGTGCTTCCGGAAATACAGAGAGAAGCGCTCCCGCGTACTCGCCCTTTGTGTCGTTCAACTGGTCGATCGCGGTCTGGAACTGCGGGTACTGCTCGATGTTCTGCTTGAATACATCCTCATTGTACGCATCGTTGGTAACCGGGAAATATCCTGTCTGGGTTGCCCAGTATGCCTGGGACTCTGCCGATACCAGATATTCCACGAACTTCCAGGTCGCCTGTGCCTTTACGTCATCCTGGTTCTGGATTGCCCAAAGAGATGCTCCGCCGATAGACACGCCGCCCTGATCTGTATCCTTGATGCCCGGAAAATATGCGGTTCCCACCTCAAAGGAGCCATTGACATCGTTTAAGATCTGCTTTAAGGAAGCGGTGGAACCAAGCGTAATCGCCGCTTTTCCTGCGGAGAAGTCTGTCAGACCTGCATCGCCGCCAACTCCCACATTCGGTGCATATCCCTTGTCGTAGAGATCCTTCCAGGCGGATACGATCGAGAGAGCTGCACCGTTGCTATCAAAATCCACCGCTGTCGCCGCTGCGCTTCTTCCGTTACAGACGCCCGCTCATAGATCAATTCATCAATATTGGCAAGTCCCGCCGAAAAATACAGATAATTGATCCCACTGTCCAACCACGCCGTCAGAAGTGCCACGCACACCAGCGCATAGCGCTCGTCATGCAGCCAGTTGATGTCCGACCGCAGGAATTTGTCGAGAATGCCGATCGTCGGGTCTAACATAATCTCGAAAATCAGTGCGGCGGCGCTTGAAGCGATCGCCATCGGCAGTTCGTACGCTGTGGAAAAGACCCGGATTCCCGGAAAATTTTTATTTACCAGCAGCGCCGTGACAAGACCGAGCAGCACGCTGACCGTTACCACGATCACCACAAAAATCAGGGTTACAAGTAGGCTGTTATAAAAAGATTCTGACGTAAACAGATCAATATAATTTCCGAAACCGACAAACAGCTTTGCCTGTCCCAGCTTGTCGGTTTTATACAGGCTTAAATAGATCGTTTTTGCAAACGGATAAAATAAGAACAGTCCGAATACAATAAGACACGGCACCAAAAACAGGTACGGGCTGATCTTTTGTCTTAGCTTTACAAATGCATTCATGTTGTCTCCTTTCAGATGCGCATTTCACTGTCGCAGTCAAACAGATGGATCGCTGTCACATCGAAGTACAGCCGGCGCACCTCACCTGCCCGGGCGTCATATTCCGCCGGAATCTTTGCCACATACTTTTTCCCGTATAAAAGGAAAAACAAAAGCTTCTCGGCTCCAAGCAGCTCCACCTCAAGAATCATCGCCTCCACGTAATCCGCCCCGGCGCTTACACATTCCGGTGCCTCCCACAGGATGTTTTCCGGGCGCATGCTAAGGATCACGCTGTCGCTTCCGTGTCTGCTTATCCGCGCTGCATCCTCCCTGCACGGCATCATGCGGTACTCCCCGACCAGAAGTGCCGGAGCCTCCTCCCAGGAAACCACCTGTGCCTCGAAAAAGTTCATGGACGGCGTTCCGATGAATCCTGCGATAAACCGGTTGACCGGCTTTGCATAGAGGTTCGCCGGTGTGTCCACCTGCTGCATTTTTCCATCCCGCATCACCACAATCCGGGTGCCAAGCGTCATGGCCTCCGTCTGATCGTGCGTGACATAGATCGTCGTTGTTCCCACCGCATGCTGCAATGCCGCCAGTTCCACCCGCATCTTTGCCATATCGTATGCTTTCTTTTTTATCTCCTTCTTATCGACCTTCCTCACGCTCAGGGAAAATGCGATATTGTCGTACACGCTCATATTGGGATACAGCGCATAATTCTGAAATACCATGGCGAGATTCCGCTCCCGCGGCTCCTTGTAATTCTCGATCTCTCCGTCCACCCACAGTTCGCCCGACGAGATGTCCTCCAGACCTGCGATCATGCGCAGCAGCGTCGATTTCCCGCAGCCGGACGGTCCGACCAGAATCAAAAATTCTCCTTCTTTTATCTCAAGCGAAAAGTCTTGAATTGCTTCATAACCGTTCCGGTATACTTTTCCCACATGTTCTAACGCCAATTCAGCCAAAATAAAACCTCCCAGTGCTCTCTTACATTGCAAACTCAACAGTCCTTATTGTAAGAGTTCCACCGGGAGGCAGCTATCAAATTCCTATAATATTTTTTGTGTTTTCAGTAAACTTTATATGGTTTTCATAAAGTTTGTACAATTCGTGTAAATTTTTCTGCTTGACGGAACCGCCTTTTCCATCTACCATAAAGGTACAGCCGTAAACCAGAAGGCTGTTTAGAAATGAGGTTACCATGAAAAAAATGAAACGTATTCTTGCCGCAGCCGGCGCCGTTCTTCTGCTTTTGCTGTATGCATCCACGCTCGTCTGCGCTTTAAGTTCCAGCGAAAATTTTATGAATCTGCTGATGGTCTCCATCTACGCGACCGTCATCATTCCGGTTCTGCTATGGGCGTACACGCTCATCTATAAGCTCGTGCACAAGTCGTCCGAAGAGGATGCCGATCAAAAGGAGCCGCCGCAGGGGCAGAAGAATTGACTCCGGAATAGGAGAAAAACGATAGACGTTCCAGATACAAGGGATGCGGAGATTCTAAACACAAAATGCGGAATTTCTAACCCTGCCCGCCGAAACATCCTTGATGATCCATGTCTTTCCAAGCTTGGAGCACTCTACAGGGTGTGTCCGCAAGCCGGCAGACAATTTTAGGACTTTCGTGTGTCCCTTTGGACACCGCT
>OGHK01002503.1_pt1 | contig 12634 bp, 9 predicted proteins | sample 1571411 | NCBI WGS metagenome assembly OGHK01 (sample SAMEA2582043, study PRJEB24529) | metagenome | biome: Human gut stool | place: China | collected 2011 | reverse complement strand
TATAAAAAATGTATGAATAATTCATAGATTTTCTCAATACCCTGTGCTAAGATAAAATCTGGAGGAAAACTATGGATTTATTTGAATATGCAAGAGAATTAAATAAAGATAAAGAGTCGCCATTGGCAGGGAGAATGAGACCTGCAACCCTCGATGAAGTGGTAGGTCAGGAACATATTATTGGAAAAGATAAATTACTATATAGAGCGATCAAAGCAGATAAGATCAGCTCGATCATTTTTTATGGACCACCAGGAACAGGAAAGACAACCTTAGCAAAAGTCATTGCCAATACGACCAAAGCAAATTTTGTACAGATGAATGCGACAACGTCTGGAAAGAAAGATATGCAGGAAGCGGTGGCAGATGCAAAAGAATCTCTTGGAATGTATCAGAAGAAGACGATATTGTTTATTGATGAGATCCACAGATTCAATAAAGCACAACAAGATTACCTGCTGCCATTTGTAGAAGATGGAACGATCATTTTGATCGGAGCAACAACAGAGAATCCGTATTTTGAAGTAAATCAGGCGTTAATCTCAAGATCCAATGTATTTGAACTACATTCATTAGATAAAGAAGATATTAAGAAATTGATTGTAAGAGCTATTACAGATGACGAAAAAGGAATGGGAATTTACGGAGCAACGATCACCGATGATGCACTGGATTTTCTCTCAGATATGGCAGAAGGAGACGCAAGAAGTGCTTTAAATGCAATCGAACTTGGAATCTTAACAACAGAACCTGCCGAAGATGGAAAGATTCATATCGATATCGATGTAGCACAGGAATGTATCCAAAGAAGAGTAACAAAATACGACAAAGACGGGGATAATCACTATGATGTGATTTCTGCATTTATCAAAAGTATGCGAGGATCAGATCCAGATGCAGCTATTTATTATCTGGCAAGAATGATCAATGCCGGAGAAAGTGTTACATTTATTGCAAGAAGAATCATGATCTGTGCATCCGAAGATGTTGGAAATGCTGATCCACAGGCATTACAGGTAGCAGTTGCAGCGTCACAGGCAGTGGAACGGATCGGAATGCCAGAAGCAAGGATCATTCTGGCACAGGCAGTCACTTATGTAGCCAGTGCACCAAAGAGCAATGCAGCATATATGGCAGTTGATCAGGCACTAGAATCTGTCAGAAATCATAAGATCGGAGCAGTTCCTAATCATTTAAGAGATGCTCATTACAAAGGCGCAGCGAAACTAGGGCATGGAATCGGCTATAAATATGCGCATGATTATCCAGATCATTATGTAAAACAACAGTATCTTCCAGATGAGCTTCTTGGAACAACGTTTTATGAACCAACGGAAAATGGATATGAGAAAAATATCAAAGAATATTTAGAAAGAATCAGAAAGTAAAATAAAAATGAGCACTGAAAATGAAACATCAGTGCTCGTTCTTATTTTTACTCCATTTATACAAAAATGACATTGCCCATAAAAAGATCGGAAAGAAAAACATCAAAAACAGTGACATCCAGAATAACTGGCTTCCGCTCACTGCAAAATAGATAGTAGATCCGATGATGGCAAGCAATATCACGATCAGCAGGATCGCTGTGATCTGCTTCATACGCTTTTGTTTTTTCATCATAACATCCTTTCGTAAATATGTATACCTATGAGGTATCCTAGCATAGATTATTGTGTTTTGAAAGAGTAAAATATTTTTTATAAAAGAAAGTGAATAAGAAGCAAAAGAGAGGACATAATAAGAATATCCAGTTAATAAAAGAACTGGATAGAGAAATACTTATCCTCCCCTTAAGTATTCCCCCACTCTGCGAAGCCGTGGAATGGGGGATTTTTATGTAAAATTGCTGTCGATTGTTGAAAAAGAGCCAGAGATTTGTTATAGTATCAAAGGAAAATAACATTTTTAAAAGAAAAGGATGGAATGAACATGGCTTTATTACAGGAATGGCGTGATTACGCATATAAATTTGACGATAGAACAGCAGAAGGACAGCAGTTCTGGTTAAATTACTTCAACATTGAAAAAGGGATCTACGAACAGTTATTAGCTGACAAAGATACAGTTGTATCTGGAACAGTGAAAGAATTAGCAGACAAATATGAGACAGAATTACAGATGTTCGTAGGATTCTTAGATGGGATCAACGACAGCTTAAAAGAAGCAAACCCAATCGAAGAGATGGATGAAAATACACAGGTAAGCTTAGACATCGACTTCGAGAAATTATACTACAACATGGTTGGATGCCGTGCAGAATGGCTTTACAACTTAAAGGAATGGGATGACATTCTTACAGAAGAAAGAAGAAAAGAATTATACAAAGAATCCAGAAATTCAACAACAGTTGTAAAAGGAAAGAAGATCGGAAGAAACGATCCATGCCCATGCGGAAGCGGTAAAAAATACAAAAAATGCTGCGGAAAAAACGCTTAATTCGTTAAAAGAAATAGTTGAATATGTAAATGAAACAAGGAAGAACCTTTTGGCTTATGTGATAGCTGAAGGGTTCTTTTATTTTAGAAAATTTTGATAAAATCCCATATGAGATAAAAATACAGAAATTATTGACATTTTGTATACATGATGTTAGAATTTCAATTAGTCGTCTAATGATTAGTTGTCTAATTAAAATACCCAAGGTAAAGAAAGGAGCATACATGAAGAAGTGTGAAGGAATTTACAGTTTGATCGGCAAAGTGAATCATAAGAGTGCTATTTATGGATTTGAGCTTTTGAAAGAAGAAAATATACATCCGAGACAGATGCCTCTGATCATTCATTTAAAAAAATGCGAAGGCTGTACACAAAAAGAGTTAGCCGAGAAGATGCAGGTCAAGCCGTCTACGCTAAACGTAATGATTGGACGAATGGAAAAGAATGGATATATAGAGAAAAAACAAGACGAAAAAGATTCAAGAAAAAGCAGAATTTATTTTACTGAGAAAGGAAGAAGTATCTGTGAAGACGGTCATAAAAAATTTGTCATGATACAAGAAAAACTTCAAGAGTATTTTACAAAAGAGGAGCAGGAAGAACTCAAGAGACTGTTAAATAAATTTTGTGATTGTCTGGATGAACAGACAGAGATACTAAAAAAAGAAAGAAAGGAAAAATCAGATGCTTAAATTATTTCGATATTTGAAAAAAGCATATGTGCCTGTCATTGCGATCGTGTTATTGCTGATCCTACAGGCGAGTTGTGACCTGACATTACCAACATTTACATCCAATATCGTCAATGTAGGTATTCAGCAAAAGGGTATTGAAGACGCAGTTCCTGATGTAATGAGAGAAGAAACATTTCTGGCATTGAAATCTCTTATGAAACAAGATGATGCAGATGATATGGAAGATGCTTATAAACTTTATACAAAAGATCAGGTAAAAGATTCTAAATATAAAGATTATAAAGACGGACGTTTATATGTCAGAAGATATATCTCCAAAAAAGACAGAGAACATCTTGATACGAGTATGTCAAAGGCAATGCTTAAGTTGTCAGCGCAGATGGCAAAACAGATTCAGGCCAATCCTCAGGCAGCAGCTTCTTTAAGCAAGAGCCAGAAAAAAATGATGGCGCAGATGAAGAACATGGATACAAAAGACATGCCAGATACGATCATCAGTCAGGCAGCGATTTCTTTTGTGACTTCAGAATACAAAGCGATCGGACTTGATATTGACCAGATGCAGACACATTATCTGTTAGTGACAGGAGCAAAGATGATCGGGCTTGCGTTCTTGATCATGGCAGCAGCAGTGAGTGTTACTTTATTGTCAGCACGTTTAGCTGCGAAACTAAGTCGTGTTCTGAGAGAGAAAGTATTTGAGAAAGTTATGTCGTTTACAAACTCTGAGTTTGATAAATTCTCAACAGCCTCATTGATCACAAGAAGTACGAATGATATCCAGCAGATTCAGATGTTTATGACGATGGTATTCCGTATCGTCGTATACGCACCATTAATGGGAATCGGAGGTATTTTCAAAGTATTAACAACCAATGCGAAGATGACATGGACGATCGCTATCGGTGTGATCGCGATCATGTTAGTGATCTTTGTATTATTTAAGGTAGCAATGCCAAAATTTAAGATCTTACAGAAGCTGATCGACCGATTAAACTTAGTAACAAGGGAAATTCTTACTGGACTTTCCGTAATCCGTGCATTCAGTACAGAAAAACATGAAGAAGAACGTTTTGACAAAGCCAATATGGATCTGATGAAGACAAATTTATTTGTAAACAGAGCTATGACATTTATGATGCCAACAATGATGCTGATCATGAATGGTTTAACTGTTCTGATCGTATATGCTGGAGCATCCAATATTGATGCAGGAAAGATGCAGGTTGGAGATCTGATGGCATTTATCCAGTATGCAATGCAGATCATTATGGCATTCTTGTTTATCTCCATGGTATCTATTATGATGCCTCGTGCACAGGTTGCTGCAGAGCGTGTCAACGAAATCTTAGACATGGAAGTAATGATCAAAGATCCAGAAGAACCAAAAGAATTTTTACCAGAGAAAAAAGGTGAAGTTGAATTTAAAAATGTATATTTCTGTTATCCTGATGCAGATGAAGCAGTGCTTCATAATATCAGTTTTACAGCACCAGCTGGTAAAACAACCGCATTTATTGGAAGTACAGGTAGTGGTAAATCAACATTGATCAACCTGATCCCTAGATTTTTTGATGTCAGCCGTGGAAGTATTTTGGTTGATGGAGTGGATATCCGTGATGTAAAACAGCATGATCTATGTGAAACGATCGGATACGTACCACAGAAAGGAGTATTATTCTCAGGAACGATCGAATCCAACTTAAAATATGGAAAAGAAGATGCAACGATTGACGAAGTGAAACGTGCAGCAAGAATCGCACAGGCAACAGATTTCATTGAGGAGAAAGAGGAACAGTATGATTCACCGATCGCACAGGGCGGTTCCAACGTATCTGGTGGACAGAAACAGAGATTATCAATTGCAAGAGCTATTGCAAAAGATCCTGAAATCTATATTTTTGATGACAGTTTCTCAGCACTTGATTATAAGACAGATGTGAACCTTCGTTCTGAACTTCAGAAAGAAACAAATGGAAGTACAACATTGATCGTAGCACAGAGGATCAGTACGATCCTTCATGCAGACCAGATCATCGTCTTAGATGAAGGAAATATCGTAGGAAAAGGAACTCATGAAGAGTTATTAAATACTTGTCCGGTTTATCAGCAGATTGCCAAATCGCAATTATCAGAAGATGACCTTAAGAAAGCAAGGGAGGTGTCTGACCATGAGTAATAATCGAAGAAGAGGTCCGATGGGTGGACCAGGCAGAGGAATGGCACCAGGCGAGAAAGCCAAAGATTTAAAAGGAACAATGGTCAAACTGATCAAATATATGAGACGTTTCTATGTTCCAATCGTTATGGTAATCATTTTTGCCATTGCAAGTACTGTGTTTAACATTGTTGGGCCAACGATCTTAGGAGATGCAACAACTGAGATTTTCAAAGGATTGATTCGCAAGGTATCTGGTGGAAGTGGAATTAATTTTGATAAAGTCACACATATTTTATTGATGTTGTTAAGCTTATATGTAGCAAGTGCGATTTTCTCATTTATTCAAGGACTGATCATGACACATGTATCAAACAATGTCAGTTACCAGATGAGAAAAGATATTTCAGAGAAGATTCATCGTATGCCAATGAAATATTTTGAAAGTAGAACCTATGGTGAAGTATTGTCAAGAGTCACAAACGACGTTGATACATTAGGACAGAGCTTAAACCAGAGTATGACACAGATCATCACATCAGCGACACAGATCGTCGGTGTATTTATTATGATGATTCGTATCAGTATTCCGATGACGATCGCAGTTTTATTGACACTTCCATTATCTATGGGATTGATCGGATTGATCATGTCAAAATCTCAGCCATATTTCAAGGCACAGCAGAAACATCTTGGAGAGTTAAATGGACAGGTAGAAGAAATCTATAGTGGACATAACATTGTCAAAGCATTTAACAAAGAAGAAAGCGTGATCGAAGAATTTAAAGAAGTAAATGGAAAACTTTACAATTCTGCATGGAGATCACAATTCTTCTCAGGAGCAATGATGCCACTGATGCAGTTTGTTGGGAATTTAGGTTATGTAGCAGTAACAATATTAGGTGGATATTTAGCAATCAAGAAGACGATCGAGGTAGGTCAGATCCAGTCATTCTTACAGTATGTAAGAAACTTCAGCCAGCCGATCACACAGTTAGCACAGGTAGGTAACATGATGCAGACGACCGCAGCATCTGCAGAACGTGTCTTTGAATTCCTGGAAGAAGAGGAAGAGATCGAAGTTGAAAAAGACGCGGTATCTGTTGATACACTTGCTGGAAATGTAACATTTGAACATATAAACTTCGGATACAACAAAGATCAAACGATCATCAATGACTTCTCCGTCGATGTCAAAGAAGGTCAGAAAGTTGCGATCGTAGGACCAACTGGAGCTGGAAAGACAACGTTGATCAAACTTCTGATGCGTTTCTATGATGTGAATGGAGGCTGCATTAAAGTAGATGGCCATGATATCAGAGAATTCAAGAGAAGTGACCTAAGAGAAATGTTTGGTATGGTGCTTCAGGATACATGGCTTTACAATGCAAGTATCCGTGACAATATCCGCTATGGTAAATTAGATGCAAGCGAAGAAGAAATCCAAGGAGCAGCAAGAGCTGCATACGCACATCATTTCATTGAAACACAGCCAGGTGGATATGATATGGAGATCAACGAAGAAAGCAATAATATCTCCCAAGGACAGAAACAGTTATTAACGATCGCAAGAGCAATCTTAGCAGATCCAAAGATTTTGATCCTTGATGAAGCAACAAGTTCGGTCGATACAAGAACAGAAGAACGAATTCAGATGGCAATGGATAATCTGATGCAAGGAAGAACAAGTTTTGTGATCGCCCATCGCTTATCAACGATCAAAGATGCCGACGTGATCTTAGTTATGAATCACGGAGACATTGTGGAACAGGGAAATCATGAAGAACTGCTGGCTAAGGGTGGATTCTATGCGGATCTTTATAATAGCCAGTTTGAAAACGCTTAAGAATAGTAAAACATTTGTGGAAAAGAGAAAACGAAAGTTTTCTCTTTTTTTATTGTTAGGCTTTAAGCCTGTTCAGCACAGTGGAGTTTCTCAGAAGAGAAACGGAACTTTGATGAACAAATAAACCACCGGCTAGGCCGGTGAGTCAGCATTGCTTAAGCTTACAGTAAAAAACCTCCAATGATATAATTATGTTGGTTCGCCAACCACATAAAATCAAAGGAGGTTATCCAAATGGATATAAACAGTTTAGCACATACGAAATGGAATTGTAAGTATCATATTGTTTTTGCACCAAAATATAGAAGAAAAGTAGCGTATGGGAAGATGAAACAGGATATTGCGAATATTTTAAGTATGCTATGCAAAAGAAAAGGTGTAGAAATAGTAGAGGCAGAGATATGCCCAGACCATGTGCATATGCTTGTAAAGATACCACCAAGTTTAAGTGTTTCAAGTTTTGTAGGGTATTTGAAAGGAAAAAGTACACTTATGATCTTCGAACGCCATGCAAATTTAAAATACAAATATGGAAATCGCCATTTCTGGTGCAGAGGATATTACGTAGATACTGTAGGGAAAAATGCAAAGAAGATACAAGAATATATTCAAAATCAATTACAAAATGATTTAGAGTATGATCAGATGACACTAAAAGAATATATTGACCCGTTTACGGGTGAGCCAGTAAACCAAAATAAATAAAATAAGCCCATAGGGCTTAATAAGTAAATGACGGTACAGTTGGCGAACCAAATTCGATGAGTCTTTAGACTTAGCGTCGGTAATAAGCCCTTATAGGGCTAGTACAAACCACCGGCTAAGCCGGTGGTTTTGATTTTCTGCATTCCAAAAAGACAGATTGATTTCTGCCTACAAAAAGATTATATTAAAGTTGATGTTAGTTGTGTCTGAAAGTGGTAAAAACACTCTGATGTCTGGACTTATCTCGTTTAAACGATCGTCCATCCCTGATCGGAGTCATTTCCATTAATATATGTCCTTCTACATCATTTGGAGTTTTTGCATTTCGGAGATAGTCCTTGCACATTTGGAGTGCATTGGTCATATTCGGCTTATATTGATACTTTCCACGATCTCTTTTATATCGCAAATGTTGGGTGATCGTGGTCGTAAAGTTATAAAAGATCATCTTGGCCCATATCTCCTGTTGCAAAAACTCTATTTTTTTTGAATGAAATTCCAGAAGATTGGCAGAATACTTGATCAAACGAAAAGATGTTTCTATTTTCCAGCGTATACAATAAAGTTTTTTTAGTGTTTCTGGTGGAAATTTATTTGCTGGCAGATTCGTGATCAGACATTCTTTCTGTCCATTCGGAAGTACGATCATCACAAAACGCAATGTCATTTTTACATAAGGGTGTTCTTTGTTTATAAAATAGGGTGAATTTCTTGTAGCGACCCTTTTATAAAGCTCTGGATTAGCTTTTGTCCTTTTGTTTTGTGTTTTCGTATAAATATAGGTAACTGTTTTATCAAAAGTACCATCTCTTGGAAATGGATATCCTTTGATCATACTGCCCTGTTCAAAATCTTCTCTTGCACGAATCAGGAAATAGTTTCCATCATGTTGGATCTGTGCCATCAGCAGATAACTTTCATAGCCACGGTCTGCGATAAACAGAGCTTTCTGCGGAAAATTTTTACGTTCCAACATCACAGAAAATACGTGAGTTTCACTATGTGTTCGAAAAGGTTCGATATAAGCATCACAGTATCTTTCATTGATAAGATCATAGATACAGGAAACATGAAACTGATAAGCAGGTCGGGTACAGTCTTTATTGGTACGTACGCGTGCGTATTCTTTATTTTCATTTATTCTGTCCATAGGGACCGTGACACCAGTACCATCAACAGATAAAATATGAAGATTATACAAAGTTTTATCTGGAAACGGGTCATTAAATCTGTAAAAAAGAGTTTGAAATGCAGACAATTTTAATTTTTTTTGCTGTTGAAGAAATGCAGAAGTAGTTGGAGTTTTTTCAACTTTTGGAATGTAGCGTTTTATGCAACGACCAATGCTGCCAGCATCATAAGTAACAATCGTATTAATGGTATCTTGAAAGGATAGTTTTCTTTTTCTTGTAAAATCTTTTTCTGGATTTTTAACATACGAATCTCGATTTTTAGCCATATCATTTAATATAGTTAAATAACGTTTTTTTACTTTCTGTGCATACTTCATAATCATTCACCTCCTACCTAATACATCACTCTTTATCCTGAGTTTGTCAATATATAAAAACAGAGATAAAAGATAAATTTAAAACTTATCTTTTATCTCTGTTTTTCTTAACTTAATGACATTGCGATCCAGCTGCGATTCCGTCAAAACTCCTATGGAATTCGATCGTTGCTCACATGCTATCTTTCATTTTTTCTCTAAATACCTGAAGACTTTCAATTATAAAATTAAGAAAATTCAAGCTGGTGGACGTTATTGGTTTTCAGGTTATGTTGCAGTAGACAGGAAATTATAATAAATACTCATACATGACCAACACTACTTACAGATCACAACTTGAAATTCTCTCGATCTGCAAGTATACAATTAATAATATAAGCAATTCCATCACGAGTATTCGCACGTGTCTGGTAAACACAGATATTGCGGATCATATCACAAGCATTCTCCATAGCAACGGAATGAATACCAGGGATAGATAACATAGAATAATCATTTTCACTGTCACCGATCGCGATGATCTCTTCTGGTTTTAATCCATCTTTTTTTGCATAATCTAGTAAAGAGCTTCCCTTCTGAGCATTGATAGAAGTAATCTCAATATCCGTTGGAACCGTAGATACAACAGCAAGTCCCGGAATCTTTTCGAGTTCTACACGTAATTTCTTTAAAGATTCATGATCTGGAGAGTTTGATGTGATCTTTAGGATACGGTGGTCACTGTTTAGTAACGCTTCCTGACCATCAACAAAGATAACATCATCGACTAATTCGCGGTAATCATCTAAAGTATATTTCATATCTGGGTGATTGACCTGAATGGCAGGAATGAATACATCTCTTGTATAAATTTCACGTTCTTCTAATGGAAGAAGAGAAATACGTCCTTCTGTTGTAAATAATGCAGGTTCCATTCCGTATTTATTAAATGCATCAAAAATGGTGCGGACAGTTTCTTTATCAAGAATATGCTCGAATAAAAGATTTCCATCTTTATCAAAAGCACAAGCTCCATTACTGCAGATTAAGTCGCATTTTAATCCGGCTGCTTCCACAAGACCGCGTGCATTTGGATATTCACGTCCTGTGTTGATAATAAAATTGATACCATTTTCCTGAGCTCTTTTGATCGCTTCGACATTGATCGGGGTAATCTGACGATAGCTGTCAAGAAGAGTACCATCCATATCGGATGAAATTAATTTAATCATGTGATAGCCTCCTGTATTGGGTGTAATTTCTTCTCATCTTTATAGTATCACAATTGGAATAGATAAAACATTCCAAATTGCTTAAAAATATATTTCAATGATCATTGTCTGGAAAGAATCTGTTCCAACACGATCGCAACGCCGTCGTGATCGTTATCTGTTGTGTGATGGAGACAGATCTCCTGAATGATATCATCTGCATTTCCCATGGCAATGCTTTCGATATAAGGAAGTCCAAGCATAGAATAATCATTTTCGCTGTCACCGATCACCATGGTATCTTTCAGTGAAATCTGATATTTTTCAGTATAAAAATGAACGGCCGCACCTTTTAATGCATTTACAGCTGTGATATCGAGACGATATGAACTTTGATGGGATACTGCAAAGTGTGGGACCTGTGTATGAAGGCTGTTTGTAAGCTGTTCAAGTTTTTGCTGGTCTAAGGACTGCGTTGTGATTTTAATGATCTGTGGATTCTCAGAAAGAAGAAGTTGTCCATTATCATAAAAATGAGCATTTTCAAGTCGTTCACAGATATAAGACTCTTGGTCTAGTGTTTGACTTGGAAATTCTGCTCTCAAAGCGGGAACAACTTCAGAAGACAGATAATTTGTATATCCTTCCTTGGAACCTAAGACACATAATCCACGGGTACTGTGGATCTCATAAAAAGTACGACAGGAACCAAAGATCCGCAGCATCTCAGGGATACGTTTGGTTGGAATATAAGAAGCATGCAGCTGGTTCCCAGAAGCATCAAAGATGCAGGAACCGCCAAAACATGCGATATCACAAGAAATATCGTATGCATCGAGGATCTTTTTGGCATCAAAATAATTCTGTTCCGTATTGATCAAAAGACGGAGTCCCTTTCTTTGAATTTGTTTGATCGCACGGAGTGTACGATCACTGATTTGTTGTTTGCTGTTAAGCAGTGTTCCGTCAAGATCAGAAACGATCAGCTTTATCATCTTGCCGTCCTCCTTTGTTTTCTAATTATATCTAGGTTAATCGTAACATAAAAAAGCATAAAAATATAGTAGAAAACAGGGTTGAGGCAAAAAGTTGATTTGTGTATAATATGATGTAAGTGTCAATAAGTATAAATTGCGTTTGTGCTTGCACAAATAAGTATAAATTCTCAGAGGTAACGACAGATGAAAGATTATGTTGCATTTGATCTGGAGACAACGGGGTTATCCCCAGATTCAGATCAGATTATTGAAATTGGAGCTGTTAAGATCAGAGATGGGAAGATCAGTGGAAAGTATAACTGTATCATTCATCCAGAGATCGAAGTCAGTGATTTTATCATCAATTTAACAGGAATCAGCAGGGATATGTTAAGGAAGGGAATTCCACTGAAAGAAGGTGTTGAGGAATTTTTGGAATTTAGCGGGGATCTTCCGGTTCTTGGACATAACGTCATGTTTGACTATAAGTTTATGAAGATGGCAGCAGCTTCATTTAAGTATCCGTTTGAGAAAACAGGAGTTGACACGTTAAAAGTAGCAAGGAAGTTATTAACTGGACTTGAAAATAAGAAGCTGGAGACACTCTGTGCTCATTATCATTATGTGAATCAGGCAGCACACCGTGCTTACGATGATGCATTAGCAACAGCTGTTGTGTTTGAGCAGATGAAGAAAGAATTTCCAACAGAAGAGGAAATCTTTCAGCCACAGCAGCTTCAATTCAAGGTAAAGAAAGAACGTCCGGCTACACCAAAACAAAAGAAGTATCTAGAGAATCTGATGAAATATCATGCGATAGGGGAGTGCTTAGATATTGATCAGATGACACAGAGAGAAGCATCAAAGAAGATTGATCATATTATATTAAATTATGGAGTGATGAAGAAATGAAAAAGAAAAGATTTTTTGTATCCGTTATTGCGATTCTTCTGATCATTGTGATGGTTGGAACAATGGTAGCAGGATATTTGATGATGTAAGAATGAATTTGGAGAGGAAGAAGGAAGAGACGATGAAGAAAAAAATTATCATTGCGGTTGCAGTGATCGTTATTTTGGCAGCAGGTGGAACTTTTTACCTAAACCATAAGGTG
>OGHK01002497.1_pt1 | contig 12664 bp, 10 predicted proteins | sample 1571411 | NCBI WGS metagenome assembly OGHK01 (sample SAMEA2582043, study PRJEB24529) | metagenome | biome: Human gut stool | place: China | collected 2011 | reverse complement strand
CTTTTGTGGCTGTCTGAGAAGCTTTCTTCTTCGGAATGCCTGCCACTTTCAGATAGCCTTCCTCTACCAGCACTTTGAAGCTTGAAAAGAAGCTTTCTTCTTTCATCTTCGTCACGATAGCAACCTTTTGGTAAACTGCCGGTGGGTAGAAGATACTTAGAAATCTCCGCACGATCAGGTCATACACGCCCTTTGCAGTAGATGAAACAGTACTCAATGCATTCAACCCTTGCCCTGTAGGAATGATTGCATAATGGTCTGTGATCTGCTTGTCATTCACATAACGTGTCTTTGCAAGTGTCTTATAACTTCCGAAATTCAAGATATCCTGCATATACGGTGCCGCCATCGGATATTTTGACAGCCCGTTCAGATTTCTTGTGATTTCCTTTGCCACTGCGGTAGACAGAACACGGGCATCCGTTCTTGGATAAGTCACAAGTTTTTTCTCATACAGTTCCTGCACGATTCGCAGTGTCTCATCCGGACTGATCTTAAATCTCTTGGAACAATCATTCTGAAGCTCTGCAAGATTGTATAAAAGAGGAGGATTCTTCTTCTCTTTCTTTTTCTCAATCGACTCAATCCGACAGTTTAATCCTGATTGTTCCTGCATTCCTGCTGCCACATTTACAGACTTTTCATCCGGTGTCTGCAGATATTGAATTAATTCTTCTGCTTTCTTGCGCTCTTTGAATCCGTTTTCCTTATAAAGATCATAAGATTCAAAATAGCGAGAACCTTTCACTGCTCTCCATTCACCCTCGAACGTATGCCCTTGTGCATCGATCGTACTGAGTACACGGTAAAACGGTGTCTTGATGAAATCACGGATCTCGCGTTCTCTGCGCACGACCATCCCAAGAACACACGTCATGACACGACCGACTGAAACTACAGAGTACTGCGTATGCAGGAAATTTGAAATACTATTTCCATACTTCAAAGTCAGCAGACGGGAGAAGTTAATTCCCATCAGATAATCTTCCTTGGCACGCAGGTAGGCAGATGCACTGAGATTGTCATACTCTGACAGATCTTTCGCCTCACGGATCCCTCGAAGAATCTCTTCCTCTGTCTGGGAATCAATCCACACTCTCCGGCGCTTTTTTCCCTCAACGTGTGCTTCCTGTTCTACGAGACGATAGATGTATTCTCCCTCTCGCCCGGAGTCAGTACAGACATAGATCGTATCTACATCTTCCCGGTTCAGGATCCCACTGACGATCTGAAACTGTTTCGCCACTGACGGAATGACTTCGTATTTGAATTCTTCCGGGATAAACGGCAGTGTCTGCAAGTTCCATCTCCTAAGTGCCGGATCATATTCCTCAGGATAACTCATCGTCACCAGGTGACCTACGCACCAGGTGACAATGGCTTCGTCTGACTCAAGATATCCGTCCCGTCGTTTTGTATTTAGTTTCAATGCTTTTGCGAATTCCTGGGCAACGCTCGGTTTCTCCGCAATGTATACTGATTTTCCCATAAATTAATTATTTGTCTTCCATTCAATTATTTTACACGGAATCTGTAGGCAGTACGAGTATCATATTTCTCGCCTTTCTTACAGATCGGTCCCGGGAAGTTTTCATGGTGGATTGCATCCGGATAGTACTGTGTCTCTAGACAAATGGCATCTCTCATCTCATAAACTGCACCGTCTCTTCCTTTCTCTCCGTCAAGAAAGTTCGCAGTATAGATCTGCACACCCGGAAGGTCTGTCAGTACACTCATATGGATTCCACTTTCATCCCCGGCCACTTCTGCTACTTTATCAAATTTGCCTTCATTTTTCAATACCCAGTTGTGGTCATAACCTTTTCCGAATACCAGCGGTTCATAGTCTGCTTCAATGTCTTTTCCGATTGTCTTATCTATTCTGAAATCCATCGGAGTTCCTTCCACACTGCGGATCTCACCTGTCGGAATGGATGCTGCGTCTGCCGGTGTAAATGCATCCGCATTCAACCATAATGTATGATTCAGAACATCTCCGCTCTTATGTCCGTTCAGGTTAAAGTAACTGTGATTTGTCATATTGATGATCGTATCCTGATCCGGCTCTGCTTCGTAGTGGATCATCAAAGTATTCTCTTCATCCAGAGAATAGGTCACTTTCATAACAAGTGCTCCCGGATATCCCTGATCCCCATCCGGGCTGTCCATCTCAAATGTTACATGAGTATCATCTGCATCCGCAACCTTCCACATTCTTCCGTGATAGAAATCAAGTCCGCTGTGCAAGTTGTTCTCTCCGTCATTCTTTGTCAAGTGATATTCTGTTCCATTGATCTCGATCACTGCCCCACCGATACGGTTTGCGTTACGTCCGACAGATGCTCCGAATGCATTTCCAAGTCCGGCTTCATATCCGGTTGCATCATCATATCCAAGTGTTACTTCTACCGGATTGTTATCCTTATCCGGAACAAGAACGCTTGTCAGTGTTGCTCCGAAGTCGGATACACTGATCTGCATTCCTGCTTCATTTTCCAGTGTATATACGGTAGCCAATTCCCCTTTCGATGTCTTTCCAAAGTCTTTTTTCTGTAACGGTTTCATCTTTCTCTGCTCCTCCATCTCTCGTCCTTCTATTGTTTTTTTCTGAAAATCTTCCGTACGGTTGTTAAGAATCCTTCTTTTTTCTTCTTCGATACAGCGGCTGCAGCCGGACGTTTTGCCTGTGATGCTTCTCGCATAAAGGTCTCCTGTGCATTCACAAGACTTGCTCCGTCTTCCACCGGTTTCTTCATATATATTCCGTCACTTGTCATCGCACGGGCTTTCACATTGTCAGAAAGCATTACATGAAGCTGATGGAACAGGCGTTTCCGGATCTCTACATCATAGACCGGGCACGCGACTTCTACACGCTTCTCTGTATTTCTTGTCATCATATCAGCAGATCCAATATAAACTGTTGCATCTGCTCCTTTTCCGAAGACGAAAAGTCTTGGATGCTCCAGATATCTTCCGACGATACTTGTCACACGCAGATTCTCTGTCTTTCCCTTGATTCCCGGGAGGATACAGCAGATCCCACGCACGATCAGATCTATCTTCACCCCTGCCTGAGATGCTTCTGTTACTTTGCGAATGAAATCCATGTCCGTAACAGAATTCATTTTCATAATGATTCTTCCGTTCTCACCTTTTGCAATTTCTTCATCCATCAAGGCAAGTACTTTCTGTTTCAGGCTTGTCGGTGAAACAATCAGATGCTTGTAAACTCCATTCAGATTGCTGATCGACATATTCTGGAAAAAGACTGCTGCGTCTTCACCAATCTCTTGTCTGCTTGTCATCAGCGAGTAATCGGTATACATCTTCGCTGTCTTTTCGTTATAATTTCCGGTTCCAATCTGTGTAATGTAATGAATTCCGGTACGGTTTCTGTATGTGATCAGGCAGATCTTGGAGTGTACCTTATAACCCTCGAATCCGTACAGAACACGGCATCCGGCCTCTTCCAGACGCTCGGACCAGTCAATGTTATTCTGCTCATCAAAACGTGCTCTCAGCTCGATCAGGACCGTAACCTCTTTTCCATTCTCAGCCGCTGCGCAGAGATATTCTACAAGTCGTGCTTTCTTCGCCAGACGGTAGATTGTGATCTTGATCGTCAGAACTTCCGGGTCTGTTGATGCTTCTTTGATCAGCTGGAGGAACGGTTCCATGCTTTCGTATGGATAGCAAAGAAGTACATCTTTCTTCTTTATCTGCGGAATCACCTTACCCTCTGCAAGCATGGAAGACGGTTGCGGAGAAAATGGTACATCCACGAGCGTTTTTTTCTTCGAATCCGGAAGTTTATCAGCGATTGCAAAAATAAAATCCAGCTTCATCGGCATCTTTGTTCGGAAAATGCATTCCGGACGGATATTGAATTTCTCACAGAAATATTTCTCCATCTCTTTACTCAGAGAATTGGCTGCCTCAAGACGGACAACGGCCATCCTTCTTCTCTTATGAAGTGTCTCCTGCATCACATGACGGAAATCTCCGCTGTCTGCATAAGCTTCATCATCCGGTGATACATCTGCATTTCTCGTTACACGGATATAGTTCTTGTCTGAGATCTGATACTGGTCAAAAACAAGATCAATAAATTCCAGGATAATCTTTTCCATACGGATATAACGGATGTCATACCCCGGAAGATAGAGAATATTAGAAATATATTGTGGTACCGGGATGATTCCGAGCATCGTCTTGTCTCCCTGCTTCAGATTCGCAACCACATACAGTTCTTTACTTAACAGATGTGGGAACGGATGGTTCGCATCTACGATCTGTGGGGAAAGCACCGGCATTACTTCTTCTTTGAAATATTTCTTTACAAACTTCTTCTCCTGCTGTTCCAGTTCCTTGAAGTCAAGACCGCAGACACCATACGGACTTAACTGTTTCTTGATCTCTGCATATGTCTTATCGCGTTCCTTGTAAAGTGGGGAAACAGCTCGATAAATTGCATCTAATTGCTGTTTTGCTGTCATACCGGATCGCTGATCGATCTTTTTGCTGTCTGCTGATGCCATATCATACAGACTTCCTACGCGGATCATAAAAAACTCGTCTAAGTTACTTGTGAAAATAGCTACGAATTTCATACGTTCCATCAAAGGAACTGTCTCGTCCCGTGCTTCTTCGAGAACGCGCTGATTGAATCGAAGCCACGATAATTCACGGTTCTGAGTTTCTTCTAAAATCTCTCTCATATAACTCAACTCCCTTTTCTCTCTTCTTTTAACAAGTCGATTTATTTTTATTACTGTTCAAGATACTTCAGCATTTCTTCTGTCTTTCGCTCCATCAGATGATATCCATGCTCATAAAATGCATGCAGGACATCCGGATGCTGTTCGAGCCGTGACACTGGTTTTACATGTGGACGAAGGACATAGATCTCTCCACGCTTCTCAAGCTGGTCCAGATAATTCATCGTTTTATTATAGATAAAACTTCTTCTGAAGATTGTCCGGACTGCATTCGGATAGGACTTATATGCCTGTCTGTAAAGCTTCTGCACTGCCGTTGAGATCACTTTCTTACGATAGCCCTGATTTCTCGTCAGGATCACTATGATCTTCTCATTCCCAAGCTTCTGTGCACGACGGATCGGAACAGAATCTGCAAGTCCGCCATCCAGATACGGGACACCGTCAATATTCACCATTGGAGTCACAAGCGGCATACTGCTTGATGCACGACAGATCTTCATCAATCGGTCAGGATCTTCTGTTTCCGTCATATATTCTGCATTTCCAGTCAGACAGTTTGTCGTTACCAGCTCACAGTGCATCTCTGACTGAAAATATGTATCAAAATCAAATGGGATCAGTTCATTCGGATATTTATCAAAAATCAAATCCATATTCATCAGACTTTTCTCCCTGATCGTATCTTTCACTCCATTAATATACTTCATATCTTTTGTATTCGGAATCATACAGTCTCTTGTACGTCCCGGCTGTCTGGAAACATAATCTACTGCATTACATGCGCCGGCAGACACACCGATCACATCTGAAAAATAAATATCCTGTTCCATAAGGTAATCCAGAGCACCAGAAGTAAATATGCCTCTTGTTGCTCCACCTTCCAGTACGATTGTTGCTTTCTTAAGTGCCATGGTTTCTCCTCTTTTCTACTGCTATTTATATTGTGAGATTCTTAGTAACATTATAACTTTTTACAATGGAAAGAACAAGGATTAGTTCTTATACATTTTCACACAGTTTACCCTGTTTTTTCGTATGCATTTTTCTATTTCAGTACTTGTCAGCACCCTTTCTTCTATGTTAATATATGGATTGGTATGTTCTTATTCACACGTATTTGAAAAAGGACAATTATAACAACGTAATCACAATTCTAATTTATTTACAAGGAGACTTTCAAATGATTAGTGCAAATAACGTAACCCTTCGCGTCGGGAAAAAGGCGCTGTTCGAAGATGTTAACATCAAATTCACAGAGGGGAACTGCTACGGAATGATCGGTGCGAATGGTGCCGGTAAATCTACATTTCTTAAGATTCTTTCCGGACAGCTTGAGCCGACATCCGGTGATGTAGTTATCTCCCCGGGCGAGAGACTTTCTTTCCTTCAGCAGGACCATTTCAAATATGACGAATTCCCTGTTCTTGATACAGTTATCATGGGAAATGCACGTCTGTATGAAATCATGAAAGAGAAAGAAGAAATTTACGCAAAAGAAGATTTCACAGATGAAGACGGAATCAAAGCAAGTGAGTTGGAAGCTGAGTTCGCTACAATGGATGGATGGGAAGCAGAATCTGATGCTGCCAACCTTCTGAACGGACTTGGTATCGAGACAGAACTTCATTATAAATTGATGAAAGACCTGACAGGTTCTGAGAAGGTCAAGGTTCTTCTTGCACAGGCACTGTTCGGAAACCCGGATATCCTGCTTCTTGACGAGCCTACCAACCACTTGGATCTTGATGCAATCGCATGGCTGGAAGAATTCCTGATCAACTTTGACAACACAGTTATCGTTGTATCCCATGACCGTTACTTCCTGAACAAGGTATGTACACAGATTGCCGATATTGATTACGGTAAGATCCAGCTTTACGCAGGAAACTATGACTTCTGGTACGAGTCAAGCCAGCTGCTGATTCGTCAGATGAAAGAGGCCAACAAGAAAAAAGAAGAAAAGATCAAAGAGCTGCAGGAATTTATTTCCCGATTCAGTGCGAACGCTTCCAAGTCCAAACAGGCTACTTCCAGAAAGCGTGCCCTGGAGAAAATCCAGCTTGATGAGATCAGACCTTCCAGCCGTAAATATCCTTACATTGACTTCCGTCCGAACCGTGAGATTGGTAATGAAGTTCTCACTGTAGAAGGACTTTCCAAGACAATTGACGGCGAAAAGATTCTTGATAATCTTACATTCACACTTGGCCGTGAGGATAAAGTTGCTTTCGTTGGTGGAAATGAATTTGCTAAGACAATCCTCTTCAAAATCCTGATTGGCGAGATGGAACCGGATGAGGGAACATATAAATGGGGAGTTACAACTTCTCAGGCTTACTTCCCGAAGGATTTCGGCGGAGAATTCGACAATGACTACAATATCACAGAGTGGCTGACACAGTACTCTGAGGAAAAAGATGTAACTTATGTTCGTGGATTCCTTGGAAGAATGCTCTTCTCCGGTGAAGACGGAGTGAAGAAAGTTGCTGTACTTTCCGGTGGTGAGAAAGTTCGCTGCCTGCTCTCCAAGATGATGATCTCAGGAGCAAATGTACTGCTTCTTGATGAGCCAACGAACCACCTGGATATGGAATCTATCACAGCACTCAACAATGGTCTGATCAAGTTCCCTGGAGTACTTCTCTTTACATCAAGAGACCACCAGATCGTACAGACAACAGCGAACCGTATCATGGAGATTGTTCCGGGCGGTAAGCTGATCGATAAGATCACAACTTATGATGAATATCTTGAGAGCGATGAGATGGCCAGAAAGAGACAGACTTACTCTGTACAGACAGATGATGAGGATTAAGATATAATTCTTTAAGATTTAATAATATTTTTATTAGAATAGTTACGAGGTCGGTCTTACTGTTGCAACAGTAAGACCGACCTCTGTTAATTTACAAATATTGGATTTAATTTATGTTTCAGTTAAGCCTATATAAAGCAGTCAATATAGGCTATTTCCGTACAGTCATAGGAACAAATTCTATTTTCAGAGCCATTCCCATTCCGGCGGCTAATCTTTTAAGCATTTTTAATGACGGGTTTCTTGTTCCGTTTTCAAGCTTGCTAATATCTGCTTGGTTGATTCCTGTTCTTTCAGCAAGTTCTTTTTGCGTTAGATTTTGAGCAATTCTATTATCAATCATTGCTCGAATAACATCCATTTCCGGTTGAATGTCATCCCATTCCTTTTTAAACTCTGGATCTTTAAGTTGTTCATTTAACAAATCTCTAAATTCACTCATTTTATTTACCATTCCTTTCTATAAAATCTTTTCGACTTTCTTTAGCAATTTTAATTTCTCTTGGTGGAGTTTTTTGAGTCTTTTTAGTAAAACCATTCGTTAATATTATTCTCCCTTCATAATAGAAAAAATATATAGGCGTTTGCGAAACGCCAAACACCGCATAAATACGGCATTTTTTTGTTGTTAAAATAAAATATCTCCTCAAGGTTTATGGTAAAATAGAATTGCCTAGAAACTAATTAACCAATCCACCTAAAGGAGATATACCTACATGATAACATATAAACAGCTCACTTTGGCAGAAATTTTTGAATATAGAACGAAAATAAGTTTCTGCACCATTGGGGGAATACTACGAATTGTAGATGAAGATAAGAGCATGAAACAGAAATTTGAAGAGAAAGCGTAACCAAAGCATAAGAAATATGATGTTTATTATGAGAGCCTTTTTTGTTATGATATTTGCACAGGATGTTTGAAAGTACGAAATCGGAGAAAGCTGTATGGAAGATACTTATATTATAGACTTGTTCTGGAGAAGAGATGAAAATGCAATACAATTAGTTGATAAAAAGTATAATTCCACTTGTTATTCTATTGCGTGGAAGATTCTTATGAATAGGGAAGATTCCGAGGAGTGTGTAAATGATACATGGTTTGCGGCATGGCGGTATATCCCACCCCAAAGGCCGCCAAAACTGGTAGCTTTCTTAGGAAAAATTACAAGAGGATTCGCAATTGATATGTTAAGAAAAAAGCATGCGGCAAAACGGATGGATATGCATATTGCAAACATAACGGAAGAGGTAGAAAGTTTAAATACCGCTAGAACGCATATTTTAGATGAACATATGGAAGCTGAGGAACTGATAGAAATCATCAATCGTTTCCTGGGCGGTTTATCTGACAGGGACAGGGATATTTTGTCCAGAGATATTGGGTAATGGAATCCATTAAAAATATTGCCGCCAGACATAAGATGTCAGAAGGGGCAATTAAGCAGAATCTGCTGCGGAATAAAAGGAAACTGAAAAAGATATGTATAAATTTATCATACATATATTTTTATCAATGTCATTTAGATAAGCATTTCGTCTGATAAAAACAGTATATCACGTTATTTGACTTTAGAAAACATGGTTCAGTTAAGAAATATTATGTTCAATGGGAAGTCCTGTCTGCCCCCCCCAGATGACTACCTGTGAAGAACATAAAATACAATTTCGTATACCAAAAAGACAGATTGCAGATCTGTCTGAAAAAGAAGTATAATAGTGATGATATTTAAGCCGCTCGATACATGAAATCCCTATTTCTCTTTGGACGGAGGTGGATAGGATATTTACGGTTGCTCCTGACTGGGGTCAGGTGCTTTTGTATGAGAAGCATGGTCTCAATTTCGTCACTGCTATGTTTTAAATATGCTCTGCATATGTTGACTGCGGTGGCGAAATTTATTTTGTAGATATGCTTTGTGTTATCTCGTGTTCTCACAACGGCCTGAGCTGTCACAAATTCGCAGAAGTTATATAGTATCATCCGGGCATTGAGTTCCTGAAGGATCCCGTCATACTTGCTGCTATGCCAGTTAACAAGACCTATGGTGTATTTCAGCTCACGAAAGCTTGTTTCCTCGCTCCAGCGCATTCTGTAAAGCTTTTTAATCTCTTCTAAGGGGAAGTCTTCTTCCGAAAGATTTGTGGCAATGCAGATGTAGGTCCCATTATCAAGAAGAATACGAACAATACGGAATTCGATATCATAATATGTACAGTTTTCATCCAGGAAATCCAGATCGGTAGTCTGCTGAAGAATGGTATACGTATTGGGATCCCCAAGAGTTTCTTTTGTATGGCGTCTGGTAAGAGTGGTTTTTATATGGGTATCGAACTGACTGTCAGGTAGATCATAAGCGGAAAGAATGCCGTTACTGTTGATGTCTTTCATGCGAATAATGAATTTCATATTCTTTTGAATAAGATGAGCAAAGACATTGAAGCTTTCATATCCCCGGTCTGCCATTAAAATTGCCGGCACAGAATCGGGATAACGGTCAGTTATGGTATTCAGTGCAGCACGTTCATGAAGCTTCTTTTTTCCCTGAACCAGAAAATCACAGTAAGTATGGTTCATGATATCGTAAAGAGCATTGACGTGAATCGCATTGTAACCCTTTTCGCCTTCATGGATAAAAGTTCTTTCATCCTCTGGGTCTCGTGCTATATTGACATCGGAACCATCACATGCTAAAAGGCGATAGCCGTGATAGGGCTGATCAGAAAGTTCCCTGCACTGTTCCACAAAAATATGGAACAGAAAGCTCCATCCTTCCGGTTGGAGTTTGAAATGCTGCTGGGTAAAAGAAGATTTTGCAGGGGCTGCAAGTGAATGCTCAAAGAAATCCAGGATTTCATTTGAAACAGATTTACTCTGCATTTGAACCATAAATTGAATATAATCATGGAAAGAAAGTTTACGATTTCCTGTGAAATCAGCTTCCGGGTTTTGGCAGAACATGAAATGAAGTTCATCCAGTTCAGCAATGCAGTTTTCGAGTGTTGTTTTTAAGTCAGCTAAAAAGTTTTGAGTCATAGGGTGCCTCCTTGAAATGTGTTTATATTCAAGGCTTACACAACATATATTGCTTATCCTGTCAAGTGTTTTTTGAAAAAAATGAGGATAAAAACTAAAGGAAGAGAGAAGAAAAATGCAGTTATATCAGTTTGAAAAAATATACTCTCAAATGGAAAAAGAGTTTGGAAAAATCAGAAAAGGTGATGAGGAAACTTACAGTATGCTTCTTTTGCCGGTGGAAAGTAATGCGTTAAAAATCCATCGAAAGTTTCCCGCTTCAAACAGCAGAAGAATGAAAGAGGCAATTGCCCTTGTATTGTTTGATATTAAATCAAGATGTACCGGAGAAAGTTTTGACACGGGAAACTTTCTGAGATCCTTCCGGGTCTTACTGTTATGGAGGCACTGAACACTGACTTAGTTTGTGATGCGATTAATACAGCTATGAGAGAACTCTTCCTTCAGATCGTTTATGGACGTACACAGTCTGCATTCTCAGAAGAAGGACTTCCAGTAGGTGCTGGACTTGAAGACCTTGGTAAAGGACTTCGTTCTCAGGTTGGTACAATGTATGGAACTCTGAAAAAAGGACCTCGTTACCTTGAAATGGCAGAAGGTTATGTAACAGGTATTGCTCTTGATGCAGATGATGAGATCATCGGATATCAGTTCGTAAGCCTTGGAAAAATGACTGATTTCATCAAAAAAGGCGATGACCCGAATACTGCATGGGAAAAAGCAAAAGGTCAGTATGGCCGTGTTGCAGACGCTGTTAAAATTATCGACCCAAGAAAAGAATAATTTAGGAGGTAACAGGAAATGGCTTTATTTGAATCATATGAGAGACGAATTGACAAGATCAATTCTGTTTTAAATAGTTACGGAATTGCTTCTATCGAAGAAGCTGAAAAGATCACAAAAGATGCTGGACTGGATGTATATGCTCAGGTCAAGAGCATTCAGCCGATCTGTTTTGAGAATGCTTGCTGGGCTTACACAGTAGGTGCTGCAATCGCAATCAAAAAAGGCTGCAGAAGAGCTGCTGATGCTGCTGCTGCAATCGGTGAAGGTCTTCAGTCTTTCTGTATTCCGGGTTCTGTTGCTGACACACGTAAAGTAGGTCTGGGACATGGTAACTTAGGAAAAATGCTGCTGGAAGAAGAAACAGAATGTTTCGCATTCCTGGCAGGTCACGAATCTTTCGCTGCTGCTGAAGGTGCGATCGGTATCGCAGAAAAAGCAAACAAAGTTCGTAAAAAACCGCTGCGTGTTATCCTGAACGGTCTGGGTAAAGACGCTGCACAGATTATCTCCAGAATCAACGGTTTCACATTCGTTGAGACAGAGTATGATCCATACACAAACGAAGTAAAAGAAGTATCCAGAAAAGCTTATTCTGAAGGACTTCGTGCAAAAGTAAACTGCTACGGTGCAAACAGTGTACCGGAAGGTGTAGCTATCATGTGGAAAGAAGGCGTTGACGTTTCTATCACAGGTAACTCCACAAACCCGACACGTTTCCAGCATCCGGTTGCAGGTACATACAAGAAAGAACGTCTTGAAGCAGGTAAGAAATACTTCTCAGTTGCTTCCGGTGGTGGTACAGGACGTACACTTCACCCAGACAACATGGCAGCAGGTCCTGCTTCCTACGGTATGACAGATACATTAGGACGTATGCACTCTGATGCACAGTTCGCTGGTTCTTCTTCTGTACCGGCTCACGTAGAGATGATGGGTCTCATCGGCGCTGGTAACAACCCGATGGTTGGTATGACAGTTGCAGTAGCTGTTTCCATTGAGGAAGCTGCTAAGGCTGGAAAGTTCTAATCAAACCTTTTTAATCAAAGAGTCAACAAACCTAGAAAGTACCGTAGTTCCAAGGGCTGCGGTACTTTTCTTAGTTTAGATCAAAAAATGAGAAAGTAATTTGAGACACGGTGAGAAGCCTTGAAAATGGCAAGATAGGCAAACAGGTAGGTAACAAGTAGGCAACAGAGCGAAGGAAACAAAAAGAAGAGCCGATCACAGGAAAAGAAATGCCGCAACCACAAGGCTTAATAGTGACAAGTAACTATTTTGTCGCAGAGAACGGTGTGACCCGAA
>OGHK01002495.1_pt1 | contig 12677 bp, 8 predicted proteins | sample 1571411 | NCBI WGS metagenome assembly OGHK01 (sample SAMEA2582043, study PRJEB24529) | metagenome | biome: Human gut stool | place: China | collected 2011 | reverse complement strand
GTCATCGGGCATTATCTGAACATAAAACACTATCAATAAGTTGGAGTCATTACCTCCAACCCATTTTGGGTAGATATGAAAAAAGGCATTGAAGATGAAGCAAAAACACTGGGCGTCAGCGTTGATATTTTTGCCTCTCCTTCAGAAGGCGATTTTCAATCTCAATTGCAGTTATTTGAAGATCTCAGTAATAAAAATTACAAAGGTATCGCCTTCGCTCCATTATCCTCAGTGAATCTGGTCATGCCTGTCGCCCGCGCATGGAAAAAAGGCATTTATCTGGTTAATCTCGATGAAAAAATCGACATGGATAATCTGAAAAAAGCTGGCGGCAATGTGGAAGCTTTTGTCACCACCGATAACGTTGCTGTCGGGGCGAAAGGCGCGTCGTTCATTATTGACAAATTGGGCGCTGAAGGTGGTGAAGTCGCAATCATTGAGGGTAAAGCCGGTAACGCCTCCGGTGAAGCGCGTCGTAATGGTGCCACCGAAGCCTTCAAAAAAGCAAGCCAGATCAAGCTTGTCGCCAGCCAGCCTGCCGACTGGGACCGCATTAAAGCACTGGATGTCGCCACTAACGTGTTGCAACGTAATCCGAATATTAAAGCGATCTATTGCGCGAATGACACGATGGCAATGGGTGTTGCTCAGGCAGTCGCAAACGCCGGAAAAACGGGAAAAGTGCTGGTCGTCGGTACAGATGGCATTCCGGAAGCCCGCAAAATGGTGGAAGCCGGACAAATGACCGCGACGGTTGCCCAGAACCCGGCGGATATCAGCGCAACGGGTCTGAAGCTGATGGTTGACGCTGAGAAATCCGGCAAGGTTATCCCGCTGGATAAAGCACCGGAATTTAAACTGGTCGATTCAATCCTGGTCACTCAATAAAACTGAATGATGCCGGATGATGATGCTAATGAAGTGTCTTATCCGGCCAACAAAATAACCTGAACGTAGACCTGATAAATGTAGCCATCAGGCAATAATACGATATTTCGTGCAGAGAGGTTATTTATGGCCACGCCATATATATCGATGGCGGGGATCGGCAAGTCCTTTGGTCCGGTTCACGCATTAAAGTCGGTTAATTTAACGGTTTATCCTGGTGAAATACATGCATTACTAGGAGAAAATGGCGCGGGTAAATCCACGCTAATGAAAGTTTTATCCGGAATACATGAGCCGACCAAAGGCACCATTACCATTAATAACATTAGCTATAACAAGCTGGATCATAAATTAGCGGCACAACTCGGTATCGGGATTATTTATCAGGAACTCAGCGTTATTGATGAATTAACCGTACTGGAAAATTTATATATTGGTCGTCATCTGACGAAAAAAATCTGTGGCGTCAATATTATCGACTGGCGAGAAATGCGTGTCCGCGCCGCCATGATGTTATTACGCGTGGGCTTGAAAGTTGATCTAGATGAGAAAGTGGCGAATTTATCTATCAGCCACAAGCAGATGCTAGAAATTGCCAAAACGCTGATGCTCGATGCCAAAGTCATCATCATGGATGAACCCACCTCCTCACTCACCAATAAAGAGGTGGACTATCTGTTTCTGATCATGAATCAGTTGCGTAAAGAGGGTACGGCCATCGTCTATATCTCGCATAAGTTGGCGGAAATTCGCCGTATTTGCGACCGCTATACGGTGATGAAAGACGGCAGCAGCGTTTGCAGCGGCATAGTAAGCGATGTGTCAAATGACGATATCGTCCGTCTGATGGTAGGCCGCGAACTGCAAAACCGTTTTAACGCGATGAAGGAGAATGTCAGCAACCTTGCGCACGAAACGGTTTTTGAGGTGCGGAACGTCACCAGTCGTGACAGAAAAAAGGTCCGGGATATCTCATTTAGCGTCTGCCGGGGAGAAATATTAGGCTTTGCCGGACTGGTCGGTTCCGGACGTACTGAACTGATGAATTGTCTGTTTGGCGTGGATAAACGCGCTGGCGGAGAAATCCGTCTTAATGGCAAAGATATCTCTCCACGTTCACCCCTGGATGCCGTGAAAAAAGGGATGGCTTACATCACTGAAAGCCGCCGGGATAACGGTTTTTTCCCCAACTTTTCCATCGCTCAGAACATGGCGATCAGCCGCAGTCTGAAAGACGGCGGCTATAAAGGCGCGATGGGCTTGTTTCATGAAGTTGACGAGCAACGTACCGCTGAAAATCAACGCGAACTGCTGGCGCTGAAATGTCATTCGGTAAACCAGAATATCACCGAACTCTCCGGGGGAAATCAGCAGAAAGTCCTGATCTCCAAATGGCTGTGCTGTTGCCCGGAAGTGATTATTTTCGATGAACCTACCCGCGGCATCGACGTTGGCGCGAAAGCCGAAATTTACAAAGTGATGCGCCAACTGGCGGACGACGGAAAAGTCATCCTGATGGTGTCATCTGAACTACCTGAAATTATCACCGTCTGCGACCGCATCGCCGTGTTCTGCGAAGGACGACTGACGCAAATCCTGACGAATCGCGATGACATGAGCGAAGAGGAGATTATGGCATGGGCTTTACCACAAGAGTAAAAAGCGAAGCGAGCGAGAAGAAACCGTTCAACTTTGCGCTGTTCTGGGATAAATACGGCACCTTTTTTATCCTGGCGATCATCGTCGCCATCTTTGGTTCGCTGTCACCAGAATATTTTCTGACCACCAATAATATTACCCAGATTTTTGTTCAAAGCTCCGTGACGGTATTGATCGGCATGGGCGAGTTTTTCGCTATCCTGGTCGCTGGTATCGACCTCTCGGTTGGCGCGATTCTGGCGCTTTCCGGTATGGTGACCGCCAAACTGATGTTGGCAGGTGTTGACCCGTTTCTCGCAGCGATGATTGGCGGTGTACTGGTTGGCGGCGCACTGGGGGCGATCAACGGCTGCCTGGTCAACTGGACGGGGCTACACCCGTTCATCATCACCCTTGGCACCAACGCGATTTTCCGTGGGATCACGCTGGTGATCTCCGATGCCAACTCGGTATACGGCTTCTCATTTGACTTCGTGAACTTCTTTGCCGCCAGCGTAATTGGGATACCTGTCCCCGTTATCTTCTCGCTAATTGTCGCGCTCATCCTTTGGTTTCTGACAACGCGTATGCGGCTCGGGCGCAACATCTACGCACTGGGCGGCAACAAAAATTCGGCGTTCTATTCCGGGATTGACGTGAAATTCCACATCCTGGTGGTGTTTATCATCTCCGGTGTTTGTGCAGGTCTGGCAGGCGTCGTCTCAACTGCACGACTCGGTGCCGCAGAACCGCTTGCCGGTATGGGTTTTGAAACCTATGCCATTGCCAGCGCCATCATTGGCAGCACCAGTTTCTTCGGCGGCAAGGGGCGCATTTTCTCTGTGGTGATTGGCGGGTTGATCATCGGCACCATCAACAACGGTCTGAATATTTTGCAGGTACAAACCTATTACCAACTGGTGGTGATGGGCGGATTAATTATCGCGGCTGTCGCCCTTGACCGTCTTATCAGTAAGTAAGGAATTGAACATGAAAATCTCCCCCTCGTTAATGTGTATGGATCTGCTGAAATTTAAAGAACAGATCGAATTTATCGACAGCCATGCCGATTACTTCCACATCGATATCATGGACGGTCACTTTGTCCCCAATCTGACACTCTCACCGTTCTTCGTAAGTCAGGTTAAAAAACTGGCAACTAAACCGCTCGACTGTCATCTGATGGTGACGCGGCCGCAGGATTACATTGCTCAACTGGCGCGTGCGGGAGCAGATTTCATCACTCTGCATCCGGAAACCATCAACGGCCAGGCGTTCCGCCTGATTGATGAAATCCGCCGTCATGACATGAAAGTGGGGCTGATCCTTAACCCGGAGACGCCAGTTGAGGCCATGAAATACTATATCCATAAGGCCGATAAAATTACGGTCATGACTGTCGATCCCGGCTTTGCCGGACAACCGTTCATTCCTGAAATGCTGGATAAACTTGCCGAACTGAAGGCATGGCGTGAACGAGAAGGTCTGGAGTACGAAATTGAGGTGGACGGTTCCTGCAACCAGGCAACTTACGAAAAACTGATGGCGGCAGGGGCGGATGTCTTTATCGTCGGCACTTCCGGCCTGTTTAATCATGCGGAAAATATCGACGAAGCATGGAGAATTATGACCGCGCAGATTCTGGCTGCAAAAAGCGAGGTACAGCCTCATGCAAAAACAGCATAACGTCGTAGCGGGCGTGGATATGGGGGCAACGCATATCCGCTTTTGTCTGCGGACAGCAGAAGGTGAAACGCTACACTGCGAAAAAAAGCGGACCGCAGAAGTCATTGCTCCCGGCCTGGTGTCGGGTATCGGCGAAATGATTGACGAGCAACTCAGGCGCTTTAACGCTCGCTGTCATGGTCTGGTGATGGGATTTCCGGCGCTGGTCAGTAAAGATAAACGCACCATTATTTCTACGCCTAACCTGCCGTTAACAGCGGCGGATTTATATGATCTCGCCGATAAGCTCGAAAATACGCTGAATTGTCCGGTTGAGTTTTCCCGCGACGTTAACCTGCAACTCTCCTGGGACGTAGTAGAAAACCGCCTTACGCAACAACTGGTTCTGGCGGCCTATCTCGGTACGGGGATGGGGTTCGCTGTGTGGATGAACGGTGCGCCGTGGACGGGGGCACACGGTGTGGCAGGCGAACTGGGTCATATCCCTCTGGGAGATATGACCCAACACTGCGCGTGTGGCAATCCTGGGTGCCTGGAAACCAATTGCTCTGGAATGGCGCTAAGACGCTGGTACGAACAACAGCCCCGAAATTACCCATTGCGCGATCTTTTCGTCCATGCGGAAAATGCCCCTTTCGTCCAGAGTCTGCTTGAAAACGCGGCACGGGCCATTGCCACCAGCATTAATCTGTTCGATCCCGATGCGGTGATCCTGGGCGGTGGCGTGATGGATATGCCCGCCTTCCCACGCGAGACTCTCGTTGCCATGACCCAAAAGTACCTGCGCCGTCCACTGCCGCATCAGGTCGTGCGCTTTATTGCCGCCTCATCTTCTGACTTTAATGGCGCTCAGGGTGCAGCAATATTGGCGCATCAACGTTTTTTGCCACAGTTCTGTGCTAAAGCCCCATGAGTAAAACGTTGGCACAGTAGCGCAATGTCCCGCTGTGCCAACGACAGGTACAATATATATAATAAACACATAAAACGACTCATATTATTTTCTGCAATGATAGTTTTACTGTAATTTTCCCTCTTCAGCACAAATGCCTAATAAAATGGCGCGTTCCGCTCACACTTCCACTTATTAAAGTCGCAATTTCCCAATTATGATAACGCCAGCTTTAAATGACGTATTTTGCATGGATTACATATTTACGACATAAATGATAAATGGAGATTTATATGAATAACTCTCGGTTATTCCGTTTGAGCAGGATTGTTATTGCGTTAACTGCCGCCAGCGGCATGATGGTAAATACCGCTAACGCGAAAGAGGAAGCGAAAGCCGCCACTCAATATACCCAACAGGTTAATCAGAATTACGCCAAATCATTACCGTTTAGCGATCGTCAGGATTTTGACGATGCCCAGCGTGGATTTATCGCCCCGCTGCTGGATGAAGGTATTCTGCGTGATGCGAACGGTAAAGTTTACTACCGCGCGGACGATTACAAATTTGATATTAATGCCGCAGCGCCGGAAACCGTAAACCCCAGCCTGTGGCGTCAGTCGCAAATCAACGGTATTTCTGGCCTGTTCAAAGTCACCGATAAAATGTATCAGGTGCGCGGCCAGGATATCTCTAACATTACGTTCGTTGAGGGCGAGAAAGGCATTATTGTTATCGACCCGCTGGTGACGCCGCCTGCCGCAAAAGCCGCACTTGACCTTTACTTCCAGCATCGTCCGCAAAAACCGATTGTTGCCGTTATCTACACTCACAGCCACACCGACCACTATGGTGGCGTGAAAGGCATTATCTCTGAAGCCGATGTTAAATCCGGCAAAGTTCAGGTGATTGCCCCTGCAGGCTTTATGGACGAAGCCATCAGCGAAAACGTGCTGGCGGGTAACATCATGAGCCGCCGTGCGCTCTACTCTTACGGTCTGTTACTGCCGCACAACGCGCAAGGCAACGTGGGTAATGGCCTTGGCGTGACGCTGGCAACGGGCGACCCGAGCATTATTGCACCGACTAAAACTATCGTCCGAACTGGCGAGAAGATGATTATCGACGGCCTGGAGTTTGACTTCCTGATGACCCCAGGTAGCGAAGCGCCAGCCGAAATGCACTTCTATATTCCGGCCCTGAAAGCCCTGTGTACCGCCGAGAACGCCACGCATACCCTGCACAACTTCTACACTCTACGCGGCGCGAAAACCCGCGACACCAGCAAGTGGACCGAGTATCTGAACGAAACGCTGGATATGTGGGGTAACGACGCGGAAGTCCTGTTTATGCCGCACACCTGGCCGGTCTGGGGCAATAAGCATATCAATGATTATATTGGTAAATATCGCGATACTATCAAGTACATTCACGACCAGACCCTGCACCTGGCGAACCAGGGCTACACCATGAATGAAATCGGCGACATGATTAAGCTGCCGCCTGCACTTGCCAATAACTGGGCCAGCCGTGGCTATTACGGTTCTGTCAGCCACAACGCCCGCGCGGTGTATAACTTCTATCTTGGCTATTACGACGGTAACCCGGCTAACCTGCATCCGTATGGTCAGGTGGAGATGGGTAAACGTTACGTGCAGGCGCTGGGCGGTTCTGCCCGTGTCATCAACCTGGCGCAAGAAGCGAACAAGCAAGGTGATTACCGCTGGTCGGCAGAACTGCTGAAACAGGTGATTGCCGCCAACCCGGGTGACCAGGTCGCGAAGAATCTGCAAGCGAATAACTTTGAACAGCTGGGCTATCAGGCCGAGTCCGCCACCTGGCGCGGTTTCTACCTGACCGGCGCGAAAGAGCTGCGCGAAGGGGTGCATAAGTTCAGCCACGGCACCACCGGTTCCCCGGACACCATTCGCGGGATGTCGGTCGAAATGCTGTTCGACTTTATGTCCGTTCGCCTCGATAGCGCGAAAGCCGCGGGTAAAAATATCAGCCTGAACTTCAATATGGGCAACGGCGATAACCTCAACCTGACGCTGAACGATAGTGTGCTTAACTACCGGAAAACGCTGCAACCGCAAGCCAACGCCTCTTTCTACATCAGCCGTGAAGATCTGCACGCCGTGCTGACCGGACAGGCAAAAATGGCGGATCTGGTAAAAGCGAAGAAAGCCAAAATTATTGGCAATGGCGCGAAACTGGAAGAAATTATTGCCTGTCTGGATAATTTCGATTTGTGGGTGAATATCGTAACCCTAAATTAATGCCACTCGCTTTTGGGGGCGCTGAAGCCCCCAAAAGCATTTATTTTAAAAATATATACAACCAATTAATACATAAAATATATAAGTTATGAATGCGGTGGCTGAATAAAGCTATTTTTATTCATCAAGAAAATAGCCATACTGACGCCTTCAATGGATATTGATATTCACTACAGATATTGTTCGCAGCAGACAGGATGTATTTAATATGCCAACAGTTCTCTCTCGCATGGCGATGCAACTCAAAAAAACAGCCTGGATAATTCCCGTCTTCATGGTTTCGGGATGCTCATTATCTCCGGCAATCCCGGTGATCGGCGCTTATTATCCCAGCTGGTTTTTCTGCGCCATTGCCAGCCTTATTTTGACGCTCATCACGAGGCGAGTTATTCAGCGGGCAAATATCAATCTGGCATTTGTCGGAATTATTTATACCGCCCTTTTTGCTCTCTACGCCATGCTGTTCTGGCTGGCATTTTTCTAATCTATTTGAGACGCGCTCATGGAAAGTACGCCGAAAAAAGCTCCTCGCAGTAAATTCCCTGCTCTGTTAGTGGTTGCGTTGGCGCTGGTTGCCCTTGTTTTCGTTATCTGGCGCGTAGACAGTGCGCCATCAACTAATGACGCTTACGCGTCAGCAGATACCATTGATGTGGTACCGGAAGTCAGCGGCCGCATTGTAGAACTGGCGGTCACCGACAACCAGGCAGTCAAACAGGGCGATTTGCTGTTCCGCATCGACCCGCGCCCGTACGAAGCCAATCTGGCGAAAGCTGAAGCCTCCCTCGCGGCGCTGGATAAGCAAATTATGCTCACCCAGCGTAGCGTTGACGCGCAACAGTTTGGTGCCGACTCGGTTAATGCCACGGTAGAAAAAGCCCGTGCCGCCGCGAAACAGGCCACAGATACATTACGCCGCACCGAGCCATTACTGAAAGAAGGTTTTGTCTCAGCGGAAGATGTTGACCGTGCAAGAACGGCGCAGCGCGCCGCAGAAGCGGATCTTAATGCCGTATTGTTACAGGCGCAGTCAGCCGCCAGCGCCGTCAGCGGCGTGGATGCATTAGTTGCCCAGCGTGCGGCGGTCGAAGCGGATATTGCCCTGACCAAACTGCATCTGGAAATGGCGACCGTTCGCGCGCCGTTTGATGGCCGGGTCATTTCCCTCAAAACCTCCGTCGGGCAATTTGCTTCTGCCATGCGCCCTATTTTTACCCTAATCGACACTCGTCACTGGTATGTGATCGCCAACTTCCGCGAAACCGATCTGAAAAATATTCGCTCAGGTACACCCGCAACGATTCGCCTGATGAGTGACAGCGGCAAAACCTTCGAGGGTAAAGTGGATTCGATTGGCTACGGCGTGCTACCGGATGACGGCGGCCTGGTGCTGGGCGGCCTGCCGAAAGTGTCTCGTTCTATTAACTGGGTCCGCGTTGCCCAGCGTTTTCCGGTCAAAATCATGGTCGATAAACCTGACCCGGAAATGTTCCGCATCGGCGCTTCGGCAGTCGCTAATCTTGAGCCGCAATAATGAGCGCGCTCAACTCCCTGCCATTACCGGTGGTCAGGCTGCTGGCGTTCTTTCATGAAGAGTTAAGCGAGCGGCGACCAGGTCGCGTGCCGCAGACCGTGCAACTCTGGGTAGGCTGCCTGCTGGTGATTCTGATCTCGATGACCTTTGAGATCCCTTTTGTGGCGTTATCGCTGGCAGTGCTGTTTTACGGTATTCAGTCGAACGCGTTTTACACCAAATTTGTCGCGATCTTGTTTGTGGTTGCCACGGTGCTGGAGATCGGCAGCCTGTTTTTGATCTACAAATGGTCATACGGCGAACCGTTGATCCGATTGATCATCGCCGGACCGATCCTGATGGGCTGCATGTTTTTGATGCGCACCCATCGCTTGGGGCTGGTCTTTTTCGCCGTCGCCATTGTCGCTATTTACGGGCAAACCTTCCCCGCCATGCTCGACTATCCGGAAGTGGTCGTGCGCTTAACGCTGTGGTGTATCGTTGTTGGCCTCTATCCAACCTTGCTGATGACGTTAATCGGCGTGCTGTGGTTTCCCAGTCGTGCCATTTCGCAAATGCATCAGGCGCTTAATGATCGGCTTGATGATGCCATTAGTCACCTGACAGACAGCTTCGCACCGCTACCCGAAACGCGGATTGAAAGAGAGGCGCTGGCGCTACAAAAACTCAATGTCTTTTGCCTCGCGGACGATGCCAACTGGCGAACTCAAAACGCATGGTGGCAAAGCTGCGTGGCAACGGTAACCTACATTTACTCGACGCTGAATCGCTACGATCCCACCTCTTTTGCTGATTCTCAGGCAATTATTGAATTCCGACAAAAATTAGCCTCAGAAATCAACAAGCTGCAGCATTCCATTGCCGAAGGTCAGTGCTGGCAAAGCGACTGGCGGATCAGTGAAAGTGAAGCGATGGCGGCACGGGAATGTAACCTGGAGAATATCTGCCAGACGTTGTTACAACTGGGTCAGATGGACCCGAATACGCCGCCAACGCCCGCCGCCAAACCACCATCAATGGCCGCCGATGCTTTTACCAATCCAGACTATATGCGCTACGCGGTAAAAACGCTGCTCGCCTGTTTGATCTGTTACACCTTCTACAGCGGCGTCGACTGGGAAGGCATTCACACCTGTATGCTGACCTGCGTGATCGTCGCTAACCCGAATGTCGGTTCGTCGTACCAGAAGATGGTGCTGCGTTTTGGCGGGGCTTTTTGCGGCGCGATTCTGGCGCTGTTATTCACGCTACTGGTCATGCCCTGGCTGGACAATATTGTCGAATTGCTGTTTGTGCTGGCACCTATTTTCCTGTTGGGCGCATGGATTGCCACCAGCTCTGAACGTTCTTCTTATATCGGCACACAGATGGTGGTCACCTTCGCGCTCGCCACGCTCGAAAACGTTTTTGGCCCGGTGTACGACCTGGTGGAAATTCGCGATCGCGCCCTGGGTATCATCATTGGTACCGTGGTGTCCGCGGTGATTTACACCTTTGTCTGGCCTGAGAGTGAAGCGCGCACGCTGCCGCAAAAACTGGCTGGCGCGCTGGGTATGTTAAGTAAAGTAATGCGGATCCCACGCCAGCAGGAAGTCACGGCTCTGCGCACTTATCTGCAAATTCGTATAGGTCTGCATGCGGCGTTTAATGCCTGTGAAGAGATGTGCCAACGCGTGGCGCTGGAGCGTCAACTGGACAGCGAAGAACGCGCATTACTGATTGAACGTTCGCAAACGGTTATTCGTCAGGGCCGCGATCTTCTTCACGCCTGGGATGCCACCTGGAACTCGGCGCAGGCGCTGGATAACGCACTACAGCCGGACAGAGCAGGTCAGTTTGCCGACGCCCTGGAGAAATACGCTGCCGGTCTGGCAACCGCACTCAGCCGTTCTCCTCAAATAACGCTTGAAGAGACACCCGCCTCTCAGGCCATCCTGCCCACCTTATTAAAACAGGAGCAACACGTCTGCCAGCTTTTCGCCCGCTTGCCAGACTGGACAGCCCCGGCATTAACGCCCGCCACGGAACAGGCACAAGGAGCCACGCAATGATCAATCGTCAACTTTCACGTCTGCTGTTGTGCAGCATTCTCGGCAGCACGACGCTGATTTCCGGCTGTGCCCTGGTACGTAAGGATTCTGCACCTCATCAACAGCTCAAACCGGAACAAATCAAACTGGCCGACGATATTCATCTTGCCAGCTCCGGCTGGCCGCAGGCGCAGTGGTGGAAACAACTCAATGACCCGCAGCTGGATGCGCTGATCCAACGGACGCTAAGTGGTTCACACACCCTCGCCGAAGCGAAACTGCGGGAAGAAAAAGCGCAGTCCCAGGCCGATTTGTTAGATGCCGGTTCACAATTACAGGTCGCAGCGTTAGGGATGCTCAACCGCCAACGTGTCTCGGCGAACGGCTTTTTAAGCCCTTATTCAATGGATGCGCCAGCACTGGGTATGGACGGGCCGTACTATACGGAAGCCACAGTAGGTTTGTTTGCCGGACTGGATCTTGATTTGTGGGGTGTGCATCGCTCAGCGGTTGCCGCCGCCATTGGCGCGCATAATGCCGCGCTGGCAGAAACCGCAGCAGTAGAGCTATCGCTGGCCACGGGCGTAGCGCAGCTTTATTACAGTATGCAGGCCAGCTATCAGATGCTCGATCTGTTAGAACAAACTCACGATGTGATTGATTACGCGGTGAAAGCGCACCAGAGTAAAGTGGCGCACGGTCTGGAAGCGCAAGTGCCTTTCCACGGCGCGCGGGCACAGATTCTGGCGGTCGATAAACAAATTGTTGCCGTCAAAGGGCAAATCACCGAAACGCGTGAATCTCTGCGTGCATTGATTGGCGCGGGAGCCAGCGATATGCCGGAGATCAGACCGGTGGCATTACCGCAAGTCCAGACCGGCATTCCGGCGACACTCTCTTATGAGTTGCTCGCCAGACGCCCGGATCTGCAAGCCATGCGCTGGTATGTTCAGGCGTCATTAGATCAGGTGGATTCCGCGCGGGCGTTGTTCTATCCGAGCTTTGATATCAAAGCGTTTTTCGGTCTGGACTCCATCCATCTGCATACCTTATTCAAAAAAACCAGTCGCCAGTTCAACTTCATCCCGGGTCTGAAATTGCCGCTGTTTGACGGTGGACGGTTGAATGCCAATCTCGAAGGCACGCGCGCCGCCAGCAACATGATGATTGAACGTTACAACCAGTCAGTACTGAACGCGGTGCGTGACGTTGCCGTCAACGGCACGCGTCTGCAAACGCTCAACGACGAGCGAGAAATGCAGGCTGAACGCGTGGAAGCCACGCGCTTTACCCAGCGCGCTGCCGAGGCCGCCTATCAGCGCGGCTTAACCAGCCGCTTACAGGCCACCGAAGCCCGGTTGCCAGTGCTTGCCGAAGAGATGTCATTACTGATGCTGGACAGCCGCCGGGTGATCCAAAGCATTCAGTTGATGAAATCGCTGGGCGGCGGGTATCAGGCAGGTCCCGTCGTCGAGAAAAAATAAAATGTCTGCCGCGTGATGGCTGTCACGCGGTATTTCGTTTCGTCACGTCAAAACTGACGACAGCCTGTTTTTCGTCAGAGTTTTGAATAAATAGTGCCCGTAATATCAGGGAATGACCCCACATAAAATGTGGCATAAAAGATGCATACTGTAGTCGAGAGCGCGTATGCGTGATTTGATTAACTGGAGCGAGACCGATGAAAAAAGTCGTCACGGTTTGCCCCTATTGCGCATCAGGTTGCAAAA
>OGHK01002480.1_pt1 | contig 12777 bp, 20 predicted proteins | sample 1571411 | NCBI WGS metagenome assembly OGHK01 (sample SAMEA2582043, study PRJEB24529) | metagenome | biome: Human gut stool | place: China | collected 2011 | reverse complement strand
ACCGAAGGTCTGTCTAAACTGATGGATATAATGGCATCATGTATCGAGCCTATAAATACAGAAAGCAGTAAATAGAGTATAAACATATAGAACGGGATGGATAAAGTCCCGTTCAAATTTGATAACAATTATTATGAAAACATAATAACTGCATCAAACATCTAAAAATAGCCATATGAAAATTTGTACATGGAATTCCCAAGGAAATCCTCTTAATGATGCTATTAAATTAAATATATTGAATCATCTATTAACAATAGAACAATGTAATGTTGTTATGATACAAGAATGTGGTCAATTCATACTGCCTGCACAACATAGTAGTAGATACCACTATATTGTGGTAGAACATGCAGGTGCTTATAATCAGAGATGTAATACTTGTATCATTGCGGATTTGAATTTTGTAGCATCAATACATTATCTGATATCAGGAACAGGCCGATCCGCAATTTGTTTAAATTATAATGGATGTAACATTTATACCCTTCATTGCGAATCTGGGTCTGGTGCTGTAGGAGATATAAGAGATTTAGTACGCCATGCAGTATCTCCTTTCATCATTGGCGGAGATATGAATTCAACGCCAAGCGAATTATCAGATAATTTAAGAATAATGACCACAGGTACCAGAAGTAGGCCGGGAAATAGTGCTTATTTTGCCTGTTGTGGTATGCTAACACATATTTCAGGTCGAGAATTAGATTATTTCCTTATCGATAGCAGATTACAGCTAAAAACATCTGTACGAAGATATCATATGAAGGGTGGGGATCACTATCCTGTGATATTGGAGATTTAGTTAACCAATTATATTTTTCATAAACAAACAGTGTCACTGCGATATAAAATATTTTCCACCTGTACGGTTGAAGTTGATAAGGATTCTGTCAACAACCCCGATTGTCACTCCCCACATGTGCATTGCCTCATAGCAATACCAATACACATTCATAATTGCGAGTATGATACTCACGGCACGGAGAAAATCCATAATTTTTCCCAATGCTTTCAAATCATCTTCTTGTGCCATTGTTTTTCTATTTTGAAGTTATACTTTGATTTTACATAAAGCTGGCTTTCTCCATTGTTCAAGAAAGCCAACCTTGATGATACAACTAAAGGCTTCGCCCTTTGCGCTTCTTTTTCTTTCTGCGTAGTTCTCTGTCGAATGCTGCTTCCCGTGCCTCGTTGGAAGAACCTCCTCCTGCCATGAGCCCAAGACCACTTCCATATTCATCGAACAAGCCAGAACCATGAAGCTCTTGTTCCGAGATTGTGCCATCTTCCTTCGGGATGGTAAGCGGTATCGGATGTTCGTTCTCGTAAGGCAAGGTGAAGTGCTCCTGCAAGGCATTGGCAGAAAGATTCGTTCCAAGCCTTGAACCATTGAACACGCTTTGGGTGCGGTGGTCAATTAATGTTGCTCCGTAGATACGGCCGTCAGCTGTATGGCGGAAAACAACATCAATACCCTTTGCTTTCAGCAACTCAACGAACTTATCCTTATGGTATGTCTGCTTCAAGACTGCTTCCACGCTATGTTTGGTCATCTCGGAGAGTTTCTTGTCCTCCTTAAACTTCTTGGCAGAATAAGCGAACCGCTTTTCTATCGCCTCCGCACCGACAGACCTGTCAATCTTGGAAGCCTTGAAAGGATTTCCAACCTTATTTCCCTGTCCGTCCGTGGCAGAATAGACAAAACCATGATACTCACGACCGCCAACTTCGCCTCTGACCTCCTCCAAGGATATATTATATAAGGAGAGAAGTGCACGGTACTCGCCCAAGGACTGGAACCTGTAGGTGGCGCAGAGTGATTTCACGGTGTTGGCAACCTACTTCTTCACATTGCCTTGGCTTACATCCACCTTACGGAGCGGATTGTCGAATCGGCGTTGCTTGCGGTCTGCCTTGTGGAGATTGTACTTCTCCTCCAAGTCACGGGTGATAGCCTTGCTCTTGTGGTAGTTGTATCGGCTATCTAAGCATCTGCCGTTCTCATCCACTCGGATAGTCACGATGTGCATGTGGTGACGGTCGATGTCCTCATGCTTGTAAACCATATATGGCTGGTTGCCATATCCCATGCGCTCCAAGTTTTCCCGTGCGATGTTCTCCATCTCCATATCCGTCAGCACATCATCTGGATGTGGATTCAGGGAGATATGCACGACAGGCTTTTCCGTTCTGATGTGCGGAGAAAGGTATCGCTGGAAATCACGCAAGGCATTGGCGATGCTCGTCTTTCCCGAACAATCATCGAAGATCTTGTTCGTTGCCAAGAGCTTTCCCTCTTCCTTGTTAATCTTCTCACCATTGTATGCCAATGCGCCATACAATGAACTTCCGAAACTTATCTTTGCGACCATCTTTCCTCAAACTTACGGGTTAGTTCAACAATCTCACGGGTAAGAGAGACCAGTTCCCTGGTGCAGTTCTCCAGCTTATAGAGCAAAGCCATCGCCTTTTTCTCTGAGAAATGACAACGGAGTTCCTTGACAACCTGGTTGTAGTTGTTGCCAATCATTCGGTACTGCGAGTGAAAAGAAGAAAGCTTGGTGTAGTATTCCACCAATGTCTTGTCCTCTCGCAGCACCTTGAACGGCTCGCCGAAAATACGTGCTTTGGCAAAGACGGCCTTCGCCTTCACATCAGTCTGCTCATACATGACGAGGAATTTCATCCACTCGTCATCGTCGAACCGAAGCATCACATGGTGCGACTTCGGGTTCAGCTTGGGAATTCGTCCCCCTCGTTTTCTTTCTGTGTTCATATAAAATGGATTAAGTGGTACATACGGCAATAATGGAATTGCACAAACTATCGTCAGATTGGAACATGGGGAGCCCGACTTGGGAGAGGCTACCAACCCGGCAGGGCAAGGTCTTTGGAGAGTAACTCCAAAGGTTTTGAGTAACTCAAAACATACCTTGCTATGTCTTTGAGGACATAAAAATCCGCTTAGGGTGGATTGGAATTAGCCTTTGTAAGAAGCAATCCCCATCCCGAATGGAAGCTGTTCGGGAAATCCAATCCTTTGCGGAATATCAAGCCTTGTTCTTCTCGGAACGATATGGATGCGCTATCCATTGCTTTGCCTTTCGGGTGCAAAATTACGGCTAAAAATGCGCCCTTGTAACAATGCTACCCCAGACAACCACTGCAACTATCGGCAACATGCTGCCACAGGATTTGAAAACCATTGTTTTTCGGAAATTTCGTTGTTATTTTGCAGCCAAACATTGAACCAATGATTTGAAAATATGATGAAACAAGCATTTGCAGCAACGAATAAGTCTGTCACTATTGCAGCGTCTCTTTGCATCCATGATGCTCCACTGACGTACAGACTTACTGATTCACTGTCGTACTGTCGTATGGAAATGATGAAGCATTGCAACAGTTCAAGGTCTCCATAATGGAGCAATGACCGATAGACATGGACATCAAAGTGTTCATATCTTTGAATTGGCAGGAAATCATAGAAACGAGTAATCAACAATTTAAAAAGTTAACGATATGAGTAAGACAAGATTTGTTGCGTTCGCAACACAGAAAGGCGGAATAGGAAAGTCCACCATCACGGCTCTTGTAGCCAACTACTTTCACAATGTCAAGGGTTACAATGTGGCAGTCATAGACTGTGACGAGCCACAATACAACCTTGCAGACCTGCGAGACGAGGAACTGGAACTCATCAAAAGCAGCGACTATTTCAAGGCGCAAGCCTGTGAGCATTTCAAAAAGCTGGGCAAGAAGTCCTTCAGCGTAACGAGAAGCAATGCTGTCAATGCGCTTGACGACGCAGAGACAGTGTTGAATGAAACAGAGGTTAAACTTGACTTCATCTTCTTTGACATGCCTGGGACTATCAAAAGTGAGGGCGTCATGAAGACCTTGTCTCAGATGGATTACATCTTTGTACCCGTCAGCGCAGACCGCTTTGTTGTAGAAAGCGCAATGAGCTTCATGCAGTTGTTCCACGACAACTTTTTGACACAGGGTTGGTCGGTCACCAAGAAACTTGCTTTCTTTTGGACAATGGTTGACAAACGAGAACGCACGAGTTTGTATGATGTATATGAAGGTATGTTCAAGTCTCTCGACTATTCGGTTCTCAACACACGACTGCCAGACAGCAAACGTTTCAGAAGAGAGCTGTCGGAGAACAGAAAGGCAGTGTTCCGTTCCACCATCTTTCCATCAGACCCAAACCTGTTGCGAGGGAGTGGCATCAAGGAGTTGTCCGACGAGATTTGTGAAATCATAAAGACATGAGCCTATGGTAAGCAGAAAAATCAACACTGACGCAATAGATGAAAATCTGCTCATTGCCTCTATTGGCAAGAGCAAGATTGGCACGACAACGGCATCCATTCTTGACGGAGCTTCCCAATCCCAAGTGAAAGATACCGAAGAGAAAGAAGAGGTTGGCTGGAAGTCCCAATGCTCGCAGACCGATAAGTCGCCAATTTCACGCAAGCTTCCCAAGGCTTCTTCGGAAAGTTACGATTCGGCATTCTTCAAGCGAAACGAGATAAAGACTCGTCAATGCGTTTATATCAGCCGTGAGATACACAGGAGAATTTCAAGAATAGTCAGTGTGCTCGCAAAGCATGAGTTGACAGTCGGTGGTTACATCGACCTTATTCTTGAGAGACATCTTGAAGAGAACCAGGAAGAAATCAACGGCTTGCTGAGAAAAGAGATTGACGATTGGAATGTGTAACAAAAAGGAACAAGCATGACAATGGAAACTATATTCTTGATAGTCTTGGCTGCATTCAATGTTTGGACTATCTATTTTTACAACAAGTTGCTTCTTGAAGTTGCGAACGACAAGGAAAAGGAGAAAAAACCGCCTATCGACCCGATGGCACTTGTAGGCAAAAGTCTTTTCAAAGTGTCCCAACTGCGGAAGAAAGAAGAAACGGAACAAAAACAAACAGAATCCATGTCCGTATCGGATAATGACGTGACATTTGACGATTCTCCAAAGAGTACGGCACGGATTTCTGACGAACAGCTTGATGACGTGTTTACGAATGTTCGCATAGAAGATATTGATGTGAAATATTCTGATAATGAAGGAGATGCCGATGTGCCACAAGCCAAAGGGTCAAGTTTTGAGGACATTGACGCAGCTGTGAATACCATCAAGGCACCGAAAGCAACGGACAAGGAGAAAAGACATGCAGGCAAGGTTTTCCATGAGATGGATGGCAACCAATTCTATGAGAAATTCATGGAGAACAGCGAGGAGTGCAAGAAGAACATCCATGATTACGTCACCTTCTACTTGCAAACTCACAAGATTGTAGAGATTTCCAAGCCAAAGAAAGAGTTTAAGGTGCCAGACAGTATAGAGGACTTCAATATCCTCGACTTTGTATAACAATTTAATAAGGAGAATTATGGAAAGAACAGAAGAAAACAATGCAACAAAGGATAGATTTGCACATGTGGGCAAAATATTCTCGGAAATGGACAGCGAAAAGCTACAAGCTGAAATCGCAGAACGCTCAAAGATTATTAAACGCAAAATAGATGCGTTGATGGAATTGCATATGTCAGGTATCTGACAAAAACTGTTGAGGTTGAATTTTCAATAGTCAACAAGTATTTCAATAGCAGAGAATTTGTATAACAATTAAAAGAATGATTATGGCAGACAAAACAAAAAACTGTGGTAAAGGACAACTCACTTCGACAGATGCCAAGGAGTTGTATGAGGCTTTCATGAGAAATTATGAAGAGACAATGGAGGAAGATGGTAAACAGATTGACGCTTGTCTTGAAGAGACATTTCAAGACCGTACATCGTCAACTATTTCCGACAAGGAGGAGTGTTTTGATGAAGATGCAGCATATGAGAATTATGATGTGGGTGAATTTGAGCCAATCGACAGAATGGAGAAAGAGCGTGCTGAGCAGTATGTCGGTAAGTTCATGGCAAATGCAGGTTTTACCGCAAGATATGGCAGACATGTTGGCATCAGCGAGGACATTCATGAGCGTGTGACTAAATTTGTCAGTATCGTAGGCAAGGGAAAGATTTCCATTGCAAGTTATGTGGATAACATCATCAACGAACACTTCAATGCCTATGCAGCCGAAATCAAGGCTGCATTCGATGAAGGTCTCAAGTCGTATCGTCTCTGACAATAAATTAAGAGTACGCCAATGAAAAAGAAAGACTACGGCTAAAATCTCAGCTTGCCGCTGAATCCATAGGACGGCATCATGCCGCATTAGTAAGCAAAAGTGTCAATCGCCAGATGGGACTATCTTCCAAGGAACAGAAAAAAACGATTTATGAATAAAGGACAGTCCTTTTGATTTGGGCTGTCCTTTGTTTTTTTGCAAGCATCGCAGATAAGGGCAAGACGGTTTCTTTGCCACTTTCTTTTCCGCTTCTCGGCTCATGATTCCTAAGACATCACCAAATTTTTGAGAGCTTTTTTGTGTTAAAATAAGCAAAATTGCCCCCAGAAAGCATATAGTCATACCTACCCCTGTAGCAGAAGAAGACATTTTTTGACTTTTCTGTTACAAAAAAAACGATACGGAACTCTTTCTTTTAATAGCTTTTTGCTCGATTCCTAATTAGTTATCCGTATCTGTCCTCACAAGACTATAAGAGACAATGGTACATTGTCATAGTTCACTTGCTTTGGACTTTTCAATATGTAAGTTCTTTCTGTCGTCAGAGGTGTTCAACACTTCCCATTTTCTCTTTTGCTTGCCTATGGCAAACATTCTGCAAATGAGCTTAAACTTGACGGCATTCAATGCCTTACGCTTAGTATCAGAATCTTTTCTGCCTCCTAACTTTCGATTATAAAACATTTGCATTTCCACATCGTACTCAACAGCTCTCAATGCCGCCATAGACAGGTCAGCTTTCACTTGACCGTTACAGTGTGCGGAAGGTCGGGCACGCCATTTCACACTGGTACCAGAAGTGTGACTGCATGGAGCTACGCCAACATATCTCGCATATTGCCGAGCTGTGTCAAAAGCGGTAAAGTTTCGTGTGATGGCAATTATGTTTGTTGCATTGACAAAACCAATTCCTGGTATCGTCAACAGATTCTGAAAAGTGTCAAAGACATCTTCCTCCTTGGACATTAATTCACACTCTTCCTGATCTATCTTCTCAATGTCATGATTGAGCTTTTTAATGTAGCTCTCATACATGGCAGAATCCTCTTTCGTTTCAAACATCTGCATTCGGTTCATAAAGTTTGTCCGTTGCTCCACAAGGAACTTACGCTCATTGACAAGTTGCTTCAATTGTTGCATAGCCTTGCTTGGCAACTTGTATGGCTTGGCACATTCCGTGCCATCATAACGATAGAGGAAGTCAGCTATCTTTGCAGAGTCATTCCTGTCTCGCTTATCTATTGTCCCCATAGGATGATGTTTTACTATACGTGTACTAAGCATACAGAAAGAGTAATTCTTGGACGTGAGGAATTTTTCCAAGTCCAAGGAGTAGCAACCTGTAAATTCCATGCCAAACAGGGCTTGGGAAAGTACCACACGGCTCTTTTTGAGCCATGAGCACATATCGCCAAATCCCTTGCGAGTGTTGTTGAACACCTCATGAGGGAACATTTTGATGTTGGTGTCCTCACGAAATATAGATACATCTATGACATTTTTAGAGATGTCAATGCCTACAAATGATTTATTTTTCATATCTTTGCACCGCTTTACGAAAGGAACTCTCTATGTCAGGATAAGCCAAATCTTTTAAAAGCTGGGACGGACAGCTAATTCCCTAAAAGGCACTGAGTCTGACATTTCGGGCAGAGGAGACTATATCAAGGGAAAGGGCTTTGCCTAAGATTAAAAAGTTCACTACCTCTGTCTGGAGTTCCTTCCTTTTGAGGATTCCTCGCAAAGGTAGTGCCAAAAGCAACCAAGAGACTCTATCATGGTATAGTGATGGTCTTAAAACACTGTTAGTTCACTCCTGGTTGCTTGTTTTTCCCATTTCGATAATTGTCCGTCTCCACATACGGAGTACCTCGTTTTATAACGGCAAACATACGGAGTATCATCTTAAACTTGATTGCATTAAACACTATTCCACTGCATTTCTCCTTTCTCTTGCGTTCCCAGTAATCTCTGATGTTCGGAATGTGCTGCATGCAAACCAAACAGGCAATGGACAAATCTGCCTTTGCCTGTTTAAAACCTTTCTTAGAGACTGACGAGCCTTTTCTCACAGATGTACCAGATTCTTTCTTGAAAGGAGCGACACCAATATAGCAAGCGTATTTACGTGGGTTATCTATTGCCATGAAGTTTTCGGTCAAGACAATGGTTTCAAGTGCGACAACACGCCCAATACCAGGTATTGATGTCAGCAGGGAAAAGTTCTTGCTGATGTCCGCATCTTCTTTTATGTACATGTCAATTTCATTGTCTATGCCTTTAAGTGCATCATTGAGCGTTTTAAGTTGCCCATTCTTACGTTCCACAGACAAATCTGTGTCATACGCACATATATCATGAAGCTGCTGCTTGTAAAGGACTGACTGCTTGACTGTCTGCTTGCGTTCCGCCAAAAGCCTCTTCAACTTAAAATATACAGGAGAAGGAAGTTTTGATGGGTTGCGAAGAATCTTTCTGTGGTTCTGCTCACAGTAAATGGCTATGCGGAAAGAATCAAGCTCGTCAGTCTTGATGCGGTCGAGCGAACGCAGTCCATCATCCAAGTCTGGCTCAAAGCGATGCATCTTGCGAGGTTCCACCATCCTATAAATATAATGTTTCTCTTCCAACCACAGTCTAAAGTTTTGGGTGTAAAGTCCTGTATATTCCATACAGAACAAGACTATATCAACCCCCTTGCTTACCTTTGCCACCCATGAACCAATTTTCTTGAAACCTGCATTGTTGTTGCTCACCTTTATATGGGCTTTCTTCCAATCAATGCTTTCTCCGTCATAATAAGCAAGGTCGAGAGTCTGCTTTGAGACATCCACGCCTATGTAAAGTTCTTTATCCATAATTTTGACATTTAATAGTTAAATGGAATCAAGAAAGTTGGCTGGATTATATAAGGACTATGACATGAGAAAGGGCATACCTTGAAAGAAAGATAGTTCACCTTAACACCCATTAACCAAATATCCTAACTTGATTCCTGGGTGCAAAGGTAAAAGAAAGAAAGTGGCGGAACGAATTTTCATCGCTCCGCCCTTATGGATTTTATGTCGTTGCAACCATTCGTTGCTCTATAAGTCTTGCATTGCTGTTCACCAAGTTGATGATGTCGGCATGGTGCTCGGTGTCCTTGTTCTGTAGTCCGTGGCATTGTACGACTTTCATCTGTTCGAGTGAAAACTCCACGGTCTCAACCCTTTGTTCGGCTATTCTTGCAGAGAAGATGATGCAGTCGGGATTGAGTGAGTAGTTTGTTCCGCTGCCTACGCAATGGTGCATCGCCTTGCCCTCAAGAACGTGCTCCCTGACGCTTTCAAGCATTCTCACCACGATATTGCCGTCCGTGAACATCAAACCGAAGAAACGGCTCTTCATTTCCTTGAATTTGTCCTCGTTCTTCAATGCCTTGCGTATCTCCTCCTCGGTGCGCTCCTTTTCTTTCTTGGCTCTGATTTTCTCGGATATTCTGTCGTGCTCGGCTTCAAGGTTGTCGGGGCAAATGTAATGTGGACTTCTGATGTCCTTGCCCATTTCTACCAACATACAGATGTAGTCCGCCCATTTGCCGATGTCTGTAATAAGGTAATGGTTGCGGTTGGCAATCTTGTAGGCATTCCAACAAGTTTCCAAGTGCCGTGGGTGGTCTATGAAGTGGCGGACGTGTCCGTAACGACATTGTTTCATCATCGTTTCGATGCGGTGGTCTGTCAGCATCGCCTTGAACAATGTAAGCGGTTCGATGCCGTGAAACGCTCCGTCAAAGCCGTTGCGCCATATCTGAGGAATAACTTTCATATCGGGGCAGACCGGAAATGAAGCAATATGCTGATAGGTGGTGTTGTCCTTGCGCAGTTCAATGTCGGAGTCGTAGCAGAACGTGTCCATATAGATACCCATTGTGCGCTTGCGTGCCATAACCTCCACCTTGCCTTTTTCGTTCATCCAATAACGTGCCACCTCCCAACAATAAATGTCTGCCTTTTGTCCCTTGCGGTAATAGGCTTTCATCTGAAATGCTCGCATAAGTTGTAGTCCCTTGCGCTCGGTGAGTACACTGAAATAGGTAGAAGACATTGCCTTCTGTCGCTTGGTGCGCTGCACTTCCAACTTTGCCTTACACTTCGGGCAGACACATTTGTCCGCATCCTCGTCCGTTGTCCAAGTGTGTCCGCAGTCCATGCAGGTGGTCTGTCCGTGCTTCAACTGAAAGGCATAGTGGTCAAGACACTCACGGAATGCCCATTGCATTTGCGCTCCCTTGATAGGTCGTAACCCCTTGTTTGAGGTTACGACTTGCTTCTGATATTTCGTTCTTGGTTTCATAACGTGTCGAATAATGATGGTTGATGTATTTCGTTGTCCGTTCTCTGTGAGGTGCGCTTGGCGGTATCTCTGTTACGCATCTTGTTCATCTGCTCTTGCTGATATTGGCGGATGGCTTCCTGTCTTGCCTGTGCCTTCTCCTCCTCTGTGAGTTCGATGTGATGGTTGACTGACACTTGGCAGTTCAATGGTTTTCCTACCTCGATGTCCTTCTCCTCGTAGTAGTGGATGGCTTGCCCATATATCTCGTCATCGCAAAAGCCGTTGCAACCGCTCTTCTGTACCCAATTAAGGATATAGGTGACGCAATCGTCTATGTTCTTGTCGGGGTTGTCATACTTGGCTGCAAAGAGTTCGTCCTCCATTGCACTCTCCTCCAAATAGGCTTGTATGGTTCTCTTAAAATATTCTGTAGTGTTCATGTCTGATGTTGTTAAAGGGGTTGTTACTCGTGATAGATGATGTCGCAGTCCTCAACTTCTGTAGGCAGTCCGAAGAACGGATAATGGCTGAAGTAAGGTTCTGTGCACATGTCTTCGTTGTATCTTGGACTTACTATCTCAATATTGTTCTTGCGCATGGCTTCGTCCACCATACGGATTTCCTCGTCTGTCAGTCCGCTTGCATCGCCGTTGATGATGTAGCAGAGTGACCATGTAGGTATCGCTTCAATGCTTCTGTTCATATCGCTTGTACTTTAAAGTGTTAATAACCAAATGAATGTTCCAATCAGTACCACCATAGAAAGAATGGAAATGATGATGCCGAAGATGAACTTCACAATTCCCAATATGACTTCACCGACCATGCAGAGAGCCATATATCCCAACCAAGCCACCAAAGTGATGAGGGTTGAGCCGACTGCGGAGAGTAATCTCCACCAAGTCTGTGTTATGTTGATGTTTGTTGTCATATAGCCTTGAATTAAATTTATTTGCGGTTCCAGGAACTGAAGGGAAGTTCTCGTTTCTTCACCTTTTTGTCGCTCCCTTTTCCGACATTTTTTTTGCGTCTTCCTGTCGCATCGGTCGTTTCGTTTCAGGTGCCTTTCAAGGGCGGCGAGGCTGGAAATACAAGGTTTTTCGGAAAAATACTACCCAACGGTGTGGAGATTTTTTCGAAAACCAAAGGCTCGACCTTTTATTTCCAAAGCCCGCTGCCATACCTTTGCACCTGCACGATAACGGTTGATGCCAAAAGGAAAGACCATGTGGAGGAAAGAAAATCAGAGCGGCAAATGAAAATAGAAACTTCACGGAAGTTTTTGGGCTGCACGATTATCGCATACTCATTTTTGAGAAATGAATACAATTACTGTCTTGCAAATGTTTTTAGAAAAATGGAAATCGCATACAAAAATGGCACAGCCATCAGAGAAATTCCGATGAAAGAAGAGTATGGCTTGTCCATGCTTCTTGCATCGGGTTTTCTCCAAGGCTGTGCAGCCAAGCATGAAAGTGGTCGTTGGGGTTTACATCAATGACTTCTTTCTTGCGGTGGAGTATGCAAACAAAATGGTACGGCAAATCAAGGAATGGTGTTTCTTTTGATCGGTTAGCCTGTAACCGACAAAAAGAAACACTTTTCCTCATGCCGTACTACTGAGACAGGAAAGGTTGGCGTGCCACTGTTTCATGTCGTTTGGATTGTGCGATAAAAAATGGAACTGCGAGTTGTGGCTATAAAAGTCAGCCGTTGTCAGCACGGCAAACAAAGAAAAGTCCTTGGCAGTATAGTCTTGAAGTATTTCAAGGCATACCGCCAAGGATTTTTCTTGCCGTGCCATAGTCGGAGGAAGTTAGTCTGAGGTACGAGGACTGTCTTTCTTCGACGACGGCTGACTTTTATACAAAACACACGAAAGAATGAGAATATGCAAACGAAATAGACCATTCAAAAAACAGGAACCCTTGCCACATATGTTTGAATGGATTGAAATGGAAATAGCAAAGAATAGAGAAGAATATGATTTAATAAAAACAGATTTACCCAAGCAAAAAATCGAGGATAAAAAATCTTAAAACATTCTTTATCCCCGATTAAATATCGTACCTTTGCAACCGAAAGAGTTCTTTGGATGGTTATGCAAATCACAGCAGGATGCTACATTCTGTTTATTTCTAATTCGTAACCTCTTCTTTTTATGAGATAAAAACTTATCTCATTCTCAATTACTTATAAAAAACTTGTAGTTTCAGTTAATGAAATCACAGAATATATCTTCCAAAACGGTAGATTACAGAATTCAACAGGCACTAAAACAATTACGGA
>OGHK01002467.1_pt1 | contig 12848 bp, 11 predicted proteins | sample 1571411 | NCBI WGS metagenome assembly OGHK01 (sample SAMEA2582043, study PRJEB24529) | metagenome | biome: Human gut stool | place: China | collected 2011 | reverse complement strand
ATATACATTTTACCCGTGAACATTCCTCACATTTTTATATAATATTTTCTATTTTTTATTCCAATCAACCTGTTCAAACTTTCAAAACATAAGATATGAGGGGTAGACGTCCTAGCAAAATCATCCTTTTAATGAATAACAAAAAAACGGGAACAGAGTCACGTTCCCAAATCTTAAATTTTTATAGCAGAATCTAATGCAAGCTTTATCATAGTATTTAAACCAGATTGACGCTCTTCTGGTGTTGCAACATCTTTAATAAATTTTGAATCTACAACACTCATCAAGCAAGCTGCTTTTTTATTTAGCAATTTAGCATTATAAAATAAAGCAAAAGCTTCCATCTCAGCAGAAACAGGGTCAAAACCATCAGGTATTCTATTCAAAAACTTATTTACATCAGTCATATAAACATCAAAACAATCAGTACAAACAGTATTACCTGTAACCATTTTTACATTTGATTCTTCAGCTGTATTTTGAATTATATTATTAAGCTCTTTACTAGAAGAAACAATGTGACAATCATCGTTGTTCAAGGTTAAAGCATAATTACTTTCAGAAAAAACATTTTTACTCAAAATAATATCAAATAATTTAAGTTCTGGTTTATATCCTCCACAAGAACCTATTCTAATAATATTTTCTACATCATAAAATTTAAATAATTCATATGTATAAATACCAACACTTGGCATTCCCATACCATGTGCCATTACTGTTAATTCCTTTCCTTTATATGTTCCAGTATATGCATACATACCTCTAACTTGATTTACAAGTTTGCAATTCTCCATAAAGTTCTCAGCAATATATTTAGCTCTTAACGGGTCTCCTGGCATTACTACTGTTTTTGCAATATCTCCTTTGTTTGCTTCATTATGTGGTGTTGACATATAAAATTCCTCCTTTGTTTTTTTGATATTATATCATATAAAAATAAAAAAGCAATTATAGTCAAAAAATATTGCAAAAAACATTAACTTATGATATAAAATAACGTATAGAAAACTTAAATAGGCTAAATACAAAAGAACAGAGGTGAAATTATGATTAAAGCTTATGCAAGGACTGATAAAGGAAATGTCAGAGAAAATAATGAAGATTATTTTTATATTTCAAATTCATTAGATGAAGTCCAATTATATTTATTAGCAGATGGAATGGGCGGATATAATGGAGGAGAAATTGCAAGTAAATTGGCTGTTCAAACAGCTAAAAACTATATAGAAAATAATTTCAAAGATATAGAAAAAGATAAAGACAGCATAATTCAATTATTAGGAAGTAGTATGGAATATGCTAATATGGTTGTATATGAAAAATCAAAAGAAACACCAGAACTACAAGGAATGGGAACAACATTAGAAATATGTCTAATATATAATAACAAAGCATATATAGGACATGTAGGTGATAGTAGAATATACAGAGTTAGAAAACAATTTATACGAAAATTAACACAAGACCATAGTTATGTGCAAAAATTAGTAAAAGAAGGTACAATAACAAAAGAACAAGCAGAACATCATCCTCAAAAAAATATGTTAATGAAAGCATTGGGATGTAATGCTTTTGTAGAGCCAGATGTTATGGTAAAAGGATTTTTAAAAGATGATATTATTATAATGTGTTCAGATGGTTTATCAAATTTAGTAGACCAAGAAACTATATATGAGATGGCATCAAAAAATATAGAACAAGGAACGAAAGATTTAGTTCAACTCGCAAAAGATAGAGGCGGTTATGATAATATAACAGTTGTAATTATAAAAAATATATAAAGCGGTTTACATTAAGGCGTAAAAGCAATGAGATAAAAAGGAGAGAGAAGTATGAATTTAGAAGGTAAAATTCTAGGTAACAGATACGAGATTATTGAAAAAGTTGGAAATGGAGGAATGGCAACAGTTTATAAAGCCACAGATCTTGTTTTAAAGAGATATGTAGCAGTAAAAGTTTTGAGAGATGAATTTACAACTGATGAAGAATTTATTAAAAGATTTGAAACAGAAGCACAATCAGCAGCAAGATTGGTCCATGCAAATATTGTATCAATATTTGATGTTGGTGTTGATAATGGAATTTATTATATTGTAATGGAATTAATACAAGGAAAAACTTTAAAAGAGATTATTGTTGAAGAAAGAGGTCCACTTCCATGGAAATGGTCAGTAAATGTAGCAATTCAAATTGCATCAGCATTAGAAATGGCTCATAAAAATAATATTATTCATAGAGATATAAAACCTCATAATATAATAATCACAGAAGATGGAATTGCAAAAGTTACGGACTTTGGAATTGCAAAAGCTGTATCAAACTCAACAATTACAGCATTTGGAACAACAATTGGTTCAGTACATTATTTTTCACCTGAACATGCAAGGGGAGGATATACAGATGCTAAATCAGATATTTATTCATTAGGTGTTGTTATGTATGAAATGGTAACAGGTAAGGTTCCTTTTGATGCAGATACTCCTGTTTCAGTTGCATTAAAACATATGCAAGAAGAACCAATACCACCAATTGAGGCAAATCCTCATTTACCAGAGGCAGTAAATAAAATAATATTAAAAGCATTGAAAAAAGATCCAATGCTTAGATATCAAACAGCAACAGAGCTTTTACAAGATTTAAGAATGGCTTTGAAAAATCCATCAGGTGATTTTGTTAATGATGAAGATTATGACCCAACTGCTAGAACACAAAGAATATCAACACAAGATGTTGATAGAATGCAAAAAAATTCTAGAAAAAAAGAAGATAATAAATTTGTTGCATTTATAAAAAATCATAAAGTGTTTAGTTCATTTATAGGATTAATTTTATTATTTTTTATAGCTTTTGGTGGAACAATGTTAGTTTTAAAAGCTACAAATCCAAAAGAAGTTGAAATGCCTAATATTGTTGGACTTACAAAAGATGAGGCACAACAAAAAGTAGAAAGTGCTAAATTAAAATTTGTGGTTTCATCAGAAGAATATAATACTGATGTAGAAGAAAATTATATAATTAGTCAAGAGCCAACTTATGTTGAAGGCTATAATAGAGTAAAAGAAGGTAGTGAAGTAAAAGTTGTAGTAAGCAAAGGAACTGAAAAAACAAAAGTTCCAAAAGTAGTTGGAATGTCAAAAGATGATGCTATTGAAGCAATAGAAAATGCTAAATTAAAGGCAGAAATTGTTGAAGAATCAAGTAAGAAGGTTCAAGAAGGTTATGTAATTAATCAAGAGACTGATGCAAATACAGAAGTAAATGCTGGTGAAACAGTTAAAATTCATGTAAGTACAGGAACAGAAAAAGCAACAGTTCCTGGGGTTGTTGGAAAATCACAAGATGAAGCTAAAAAGACTTTACAAGATTTAGGTTTTGTTGTTACAGTTACAACTAGTGAAGATAATTCAAAAGATAATGGTGTTGTTTTAAAACAAAGTTTAGATGAAGGAAAATCAGTAGAAAAAGGTTCAGAAATTACTATTACAGTAAATAAATTGGCTGAAATAAAAACTATTCCTATTAAAGTTAATGTAAAATCATTACTTGATGGCAATATATATGAGGCAACAACTGGAAATGAAGTAGATGAAGATAAAAAAGTAAAGAATGTAAAATTAGAAGTTAAAGTTGGAGATGATACAATTTATTCTCAATCTGTAAAAGCTTCTGAAACATCAATATCAGTAGGAAATGCAAAAGGATCTGGAACAACAACTGTTAAGGTTTATATAGACGGAGTGTTAAAAAATGATGGAGGATATTCTTTAGTATATAGTAATGTTAATTCTTATACTGCTGAATAAAAATATTTTAATGGAGGTATGTTAGAAAAATACTAGCATAAAAGAAAAAATGAAATTTGGATTATCAGAAAAAACATATAATGCAATAAAAAAAGTTATAGAAAATAATTCGAAATATAAATTTAAATTATTTGGATCAAGAGCAAAGGGGACATTTAAAAAGAATTCAGATATTGATTTGGCAATATTTAAAAATATAAATAGAGAAGACGAATATAAAATCAGGAACGAAATAGATGAACTTGATATTATTTATAAAGTTGATTTAGTTTTTGTAAATGATAATACAAAGAAAGAATTATTGGAATCAATAGAAATGGAAGGAGTTGATTTCTAATGAAAAGATTTGAAGAAAGAAAAGATGATTTAAAAAAGGCAACAAACAAATTAAACGAAGCGTTAATAGGAGACGCCTCAGATTTGGAAATTGACGGAATATTGCATAGATTTGAATTTACTTTTGAATTAGCTTGGAAAACAATGAAGGATTGTTTAGAAGAGCAAGGTATAGTTGGAAAAATAGGAAGTCCAAGAGAAATAATAAAAGAAGCATTTTCAGTGGGTTTGATAGATAATGGAGAAGTGTGGATAGATATGATGCTTTCAAGAAATGAATTATCACATTTATATGATGAAGAAACATCAAGAAAAATATATGATAATATAAAAGAAATCTATATTTTAGAGATAAATAAGCTAATTCAAAAATTAGACACTATTTAAAAGGATGGAATTTTCCATTCTTTTTAAATAAATATTGGAGGAAAAATGCAAGGTTTAATAATAGAAAATATATCAAACTTATACAAAATAAAAACAGAAAAAGGAATATATGAAGCAAATGCCAGAGGAAAATTCAAAAAAGAAGAAATAACACCAGTAGTAGGAGACAAAGTAGAAATACAAATACTAGACGAAGAAAACAAAAAAGCAGTAATAGAAGAAATACAACAAAGAACAACCTATATAAAAAGACCTAAAATGAGCAATATAACGCAACTAGTATTAGTAGTATCAAGCAAGAATCCAAAACCAGATTTATTATTATTAGACAAACAATTGGCATTTGCAGAATATTTAGGAATAAAACCAATAATAATATTAAACAAAATAGACTTAGACAAAAAGAAAGAATTTGAAAAAATCAAAGAAACATATCAAAACATAGGATATACAGTAATAGAAACAATAGCAAAAGAATTAGAAAATGCGGAAGATATATCGTCAAAAAATATAACATCATCAACAGGAATACAAGAACTAGAAAAAAAATTAAAAGGAAATATAAATGCATTTTCTGGAAATTCAGGTGTAGGAAAATCAACACTAATTAATGCAATATTTAATGATACAATAACACAAGAAGGAGAAATAAGCCAAAGAAACAAAAAAGGAAAAAACACAACAACATCAACAAAACTATATGAAATAGATGAAAATACATATATTGCAGATACACCAGGATTTTCAACATTTGATATATCAGAAATAGAATATAGGAAATTGGACCAATATTTCAAAGAATTTAAGCCATTATTAGAAAATTGTGAATTTGTTGGTTGTACACATATAAAAGAACAAAATTGTGGAATTAAAAAAGCATTAGAAAAAGGAAAAATAGACAGTGGCAGATATGAAAGATTTTGCAAAATTTATGAAGAACTAAAAGAAAAGGAGAGATATAAATGGTAGAGGTTTCAACATCAATACTTTCAGTAAAAAAAGGAGAAGAATCAAAAACATTTTTTGCACTTGAAAAAGCCAAAACAGATTATTTTCATATAGATGTTATGGATGGAAAATTTGTAGAAAAAAATACATATAATAAAATGCTAGAATATGCATCATATATAAAAAGAATTTCAAATTTACCACTTGATATACATTTGATGGTAGAAGATGTAAATTCAGCAATAGATGATTTTTTAGCTGTTGAACCAAATATAATTACATTCCATTACGAGGCTTGCAAAGATAAAGAAGAGGTTATGCAAATCATAAAAAAAATAAAGGATAATCATTGCAAAGTTGGATTAAGTGTAAAGCCTGAGACAAAAATAGAAGAAATTTATGAATTTTTACCATATATTCATATGTGTTTGGTTATGACTGTTGAACCTGGTAAAGGAGGGCAAACTCTTTTGACAGATATGGTTGATAAAATTTCAGCTTTAAAAAAATATATTGATGATAATAATATAGAAATTGATATAGAGGCAGATGGTGGAATTAATCTAAAAACAGTAGAAGCAGTAAAAGAAGCGGGAGCAAATATATTGGTTTCTGGTACAGCTATTTTAATTGCAAAAGATTATAAAGTCATAATTGATGAATTAAAAAAATAAGATGTAAATATTTTATAAAAAAAGGATTGGAGAGTAAAACTTCAATCCTTTTAAAATTATTTTTCTTCTTTGTCATCATTTTTTGTTTCAGATGTTATTTCGATTACTTCTTCTTTTGAACTAGAATCAGATACTTTTTGGTCTTTATTTTTTTTACATGATTTTTTAGGAAGTATAGCAGAAACTAAAATTCCTAAACCAAGTACAGCTATTACAAATGAAACTATTCCTCCGATAAAAGGAAGTTCACAAATTACCCAAACTATAATTCCTGAAACAATCAACATTCCAAATCTGCCATTATTTTTATTAATATTTAATCTTGAACATAAGTAGTTATTAGCAACAATTGTGAATAATGATTTTGCCAACACTAATGCTAATACATATAAAGCAATTGTTAATAAAGAAATGCTAGCTGTTATTTGTAATAATATTAAAATTATACAAGCAACTGGAACAGCAACAAGTGTAAGGAATCCTGTTCCTAAAACATTTAAAGTTTTCTTTCCAACAAATTGATTTGTATTATTTAAGAATTTTGGTGTAAGCCATAAGCAAACTAACCAGATAATAACTACAAATACTATAAATGTACCTAAATCAAGAATATAATCTGATACAATTGCTCCAACTGTTTTTTCAGAAGAAGTTTTTGGTGCTTTATAAACTACTGTTCCATTTACAACTCCATCTTCAAATGAAAGTTCAGAAGGTGTTGAATAAGTTAAATTACCATAAATTATACCTTTTGTATTTTCATCAGTATTGAAGTTGATATTTGAACAACTTACAAAAGCATTTCTACCAATAGCTCCATTAATATTCAAAGTTTTGCAAGATATTTTTGCATCTCTATAAATATAACCATTTGAAACTGTAAAATTATTTGTTAATGCATAAACATCAAAAACAATACCTTTAACTTCAATTGAATTAGCCATAGCAAAAAGGTTATTAAAGATGTAAGCTTTTTCATCAACAATTATCTTCTTTGCCATTATGAAGGCATCTCCACCAATTTGAGAATTGATAGTAACAGTATCAGCCATAACAAATAAATTTCCGTCAACTATGTAATCAACTGTTATATTGTCACCAGTAAGATATACATCACTTTTTTTGTAAGAATCTTCTTGTGTTTTGTTTTCTGAAATTGTATTTTCAACTTCTTGTTCAACTGGTTTTGTTTCAGATTCGTCTGAAATAAGAGCAATATCGCTTTCATTATTTGTTTCATTATCTGCAAGAGCAAAAGGTATTGCTAAAAGCATAAATAAAACAGTTAAAATTGCAATGATTTTTGTTTTGTTTTTTAACATAACAAATCCTCCTTTTTTAATATTTTTATATGTCAAATCATATATCTTTAATACTATTTTGTCAATTATTTTTGGAAAATTAATGTTCATTTATGATTAAATTTGTTACATAAAAAAGATGTTGCCAGTTGTGCTAAAATGTGCTATACTAATAATGTTAACAAAAAATGGAAAAAAGGATGGCACAAATATATCAAAAGTATAATAATAGAAAAAAGAAAGGCGGATAAAACCATGGGATTTTTCGATAAATTAAAAAATGGGCTAAACAAGACAAAAACATCATTTGACGAAAAAATAAACAATGTATTCAAAAACTTTCGAAAAGTAGATGAAGAATTTTTAGATGAACTAGAAGAAGTACTAATAATGTCAGACATAGGTATGGAAACATCAATCAAAATAATATCAAATTTAAGAGAAAAAATCAAAAAAGAAAAGATACAAGACGAAGAAGAAGTAAAACAAGCATTAAGAGAAGAAATGCAAAAAATACTAGATGGAGCAGATAAAGAATTACACCTAAACACAAAACCATCAGTAATCTTAGTAGTAGGAGTAAATGGAGTAGGAAAAACAACATCAATAGGAAAGATGGCAAATAGATTAGCAAAAGACGGAAAAAAAGTAGTAGTTGCAGCAGCAGACACATTTAGAGCAGCAGCAGTTGAACAACTAGAAATATGGGCAAAAAGAGCGGGAGCATATATTGTAAAAAGAGATGAAGGAGTTGACCCAGCATCAGTAGTATTTGACGCTATCAAAAAAACAAGAGAAAATGGAGCAGATGTACTAATAGTAGATACAGCAGGAAGATTACACAACAAAAAATATTTAATGGATGAATTAAATAAAATACAAAAAGTAATAAATAAAGAAATGCCAGAAGCAGACAAAGAAGTTTTACTTGTAATAGACGGAACAACAGGGCAAAATGCTATTTCACAAGTAAAAGCTTTTAAGCAAGAAACAGATATAACAGGAATTGTATTAACAAAGCTTGATGGGACAGCAAAAGGTGGAGTTGTTATAGGAATTGTTGAAGAAAATAAAATTCCAGTAAAATTCATTGGGGTTGGAGAACAAATTGATGATATGGAAATCTTCAATTCAGAAGACTTCGTCAAAGCGATAATTTAAACTGTTTTTAGGGACGGAGCAAAAAAACAGATTTTATATTTATAGTTATACATCATTTTGTAAATGTAAATACTTTATATTAATGATATGAAATACTTAATGTAAAAAACTGTTTTTTTCCTCCGTCCCCAAAAACAGGAGGAGGTTAAAATGGAAAAGAAAAAAAGCAAAGTAAGAATGATAATCGTGTTGTTGTTTATAGCAATATTTGCAATAGGAAGCTATATAAATTTAAGAGGAACATACTTACAATACAAAGAATTAGGAGAAAATTATATACAAGCATTTGAAACAAATTTAAAATGTAAATATATAATTTTTGGAATAAACTTTATAGTATTATATATAATAATGTATTTTACAAATAGGGGAATAAAAAAAGGATTAAAGCCATTTTTTGAAAAAGAAAACAAAGAGATGCCTAAATTACTTAATAAATCAATATCACTTGTAGCATCAGTAGTAATAAGTACACTTGTTTCTAACACATTGATGAAGCAATTTTTACTATGTGCAAGTAATGCATCATTTGGAATAAATGACCCAGTTTTTGGATTTGATATAGCGTTTTACATGTTCCAAAAGCCATTTATCCAAACATTATTATTATATTTTATAGGAATAATTATAGAATTAACAATTTATATGGCAATTTATTATGTTATTGTATTTAACAGATATTTTGATGGTGTAGACGGAAAAATGGTAAGAGATAGTTTACTTATAAAAAAGATTTTAAGAAATGCTACTATTGTAGTAATTGCAATAGCTTTAATGAATGCTCTAAATGTAACAAATATATCTTTGAATAAAATGTTAACAATAAAAAATGATGCAGACTTAGCAGAAAACATTGAGATTATAGGTGCAAGTTATACAGATGTAATGATTCAAAGATGGGGATATTTAATATTCTCATTTGTTATTGTTTTTGCTTCAATTAGAGCAATAAAAGCATTTAAGAAAAATAATTCAGCAAAAGTTCTTAAAAATTTAGCAATTATACCTGGATATTTAGTAGCGATGTTTTTAGTAATAATTGTTTTCAATTTGATTTTTGTGAATTCAAATATGTTAGACAAAGAAAAAGAATATATAGCTGATAATATTAAATATACAAAAGCCGCATATAACATAGATATTGAAGAAACAAATTTAGAAAATTCAGGGACTATAACTCAAAGTGAAGTGACCGAAAATGCTGATGTAATCAATAATACAAGATTGATAAATCAAGATGTTGTATTAAAAACATTGGATGACAGTCAAACAGGAACAGGATATTATACATATAGAAATGCAAATATTGCAAAATATAAAATATCAGGGAAAGATAAGCTTTTATATATAGCACCAAGAGAAGTTACAAATTCAGGAAGAACATATAATAGTAAAACATATGAATATACACATGGAAAAGGTCAAATTGCAATTGATGCAACAACTGTATCTACAACAGGAACTTTGAATTATATTCAAAAAGATATATCAGGTAAAGACGAACAGTTAGGAACAAAAACACAAGATATTTATTTTGGATTAGAGACAAATAATGCAATTGCAACAAATGTAAAAAATAAACAAGAATATGATTACACAGATGAATATGGTTTAGAACATACATCAACATATAGTGGGGATGCTGGTTTACAACTTGGATTTATTGATAGATTAATTTTAGGAATAAGAACAGGTGACTTGAATTTAGCATTTTCAACAGAAATAAATAAAGACAGCAAAATTTTAATTAATAGAAATATTATAAAAAGAGCCAAAAGTGCTATGCCATATTTGATTTATGACGAAAATCCATATACAGTTGTAACAGAAGATGGTAAAACGGTATGGGTATTAGACGCATATACAGTTTCAAATAATTATCCATATTCACAATATTCATCAATAGAACATGATGGAATTAAAGAAAAAATTAATTATATAAGAAATTCAGTAAAAGTAATAATAGATAGCTATGATGGTACAATGAAGTTTTATGTAACAGATAAAACAGACCCAATTGCTATGGCATATAGAAATATATATCCAACAATTTTTGAAGATATAAATTCAGAAATATCAACAGATATATCAGAACATTTTATTTATCCAGAATATTTATATAATGTTCAAACAGAATTATTAAAAATATATCATAATGTAAAACCTGATGTATTGTATAGAACAGATGATGTATGGAGTTTAGCCAAATATAATGCAACAAATGTTACAAAATCAACAGGAACAGAGTTAAAACCATATTACACAATGGTTAACAAAGACGAAAAAAATGAAATTGGCTTAATACAAATTTATACACCAGAGTCAAAACAAAATCTAATTTCATATTTAGTTGGAACAACAGATGGAAGTTCAAATAAATTAAAATTGTATAAATTTTCACAAGATAGTAATATCTTTGGACCAATGCAGTTAGATAATCAAATTGAGCAAGATGAAACAATTTATTCCGAGATTCAAAGCTTAAATACAAGTGGAACAAAGGTTACAAAGGATATGGTAGTTGTTCCAGTAAACAACACATTGTTATATGTTGAATCAATTTATCAGACAATGCTAAATGTGGAATCTAAAATACCGGTTCTTAAAAAAGTTGTTGTTGCTTCTGGAAATAAGGTTGCAATTGGTGATAGCCTAAGTGAAGCTTTAAATAATTTGCTTTCAAAAGAGGCTTCTAATATTGAGGTCGAGAATACTGATGATGTTGATGGCTTGATTGATGCGATTGTTAAGGCTAATAAGAATTTGTCTGAGTCTACAAATAATAAAGATTGGGAACTTATGGGTTCTGATATTAAGAAGTTACAGAGTTTGATTCATTCTTTGGAGATTGAGAAGGCAAAGGAAGATAAGAAAAAGGCTGAGACTAAGAATGATGTTAATGAAGTGAATAATGTAATTGAAAATATAGTAGAATAAAAAAATCGGGATGAGGAGAATGGTCTCCAATCCCGATTTTTTAAACTAATTTATAAAATATTTTTTTACCTTTTTTCAAAATAGCGTAACCATCTTTAAAATCAGAATCTGAAAGAACATAATTAACATCAGAAACTTTAACATCATTTAAAGAAATACCACCTTGATTAATTAAAGTTCTAGCTTGACCTTTTGAAGGAGCAATACCAGTTAAAATAATAGCATCCAAAATAGAAATATTCTTATTATCTAGTTCAACAGTTGGCATATTATCTAAATTACCTTTACCAGAGAATAGAGCATTAGCAGCTTCTTCAGCCTTTTTAGCTTCTTCTTCACCATGAACTAATTTTGTAATTTCAAATGCAGCAACTTTTTTTGCTTCATTGATATGTTCATCTTTTAGGGAAGCAAGTTCTTTTATTTTATCCATAGGTAAGAATGTTAATAATTTTAAAACATTTTCAACACTTTCATCTTCAATATTTCTCCAATATTGATAAAATTCATATGGTGAAGTTTTTTCTGGGTCTAACCATAAAGCACCTTTTTCAGTTTTGCCCATTTTTTTACCTTCTTTTGTTGTAAGAAGTTTAAATGTTAAACCATAAGAATCATCTTTTCCAATTCTTCTGATTAAATCAACACCACCAAGAATGTTTGACCATTGATCATTTCCACCCATTTCTAATTTGCATCCATATGTTTCATATAAATGTAAAAAGTCATAAGATTGCATAAGCATATAACTCATTTCGAAAAATGTTAATCCTGTTTCCATTCTTTGTTTGTAACATTCTGCTGCAAGCATTTTATTAACAGAGAATAGACTTCCGATGTTTCTCATAAAATCAACGAAATTTAAATCTAAAAGCCAGTCTGCATTATTTACTATAATTGCAGCATTTTCACCTTTAAAACTTATAAATTTTTCAATTTGTTTTTTTATACATTCAACATTGTGGTTTATAGTTTCTCTTGTCATCATTTTTCTCATATCAGTTTTTCCTGATGGGTCACCTATTGTTGCAGTTCCACCACCAACTAAGATTATAGGTTTATGTCCACATTTTTGCATATGGCTTGCAACCATTAAAGATACAAAGTGTCCAACGTGCAAACTGTCTGCTGTTGGGTCTATTCCTATATAAAATGCTACACTTTCTTTTCCAAAAAGTTCTTTTATTTCTGTTGGATGTGTCATTTGTTCGATATATCCTCGTTCTTCTAAGATATTAAATACATTTGTCATTATTAAATCGTCCTTTCTATAATAATATTGATTTGTTTATTTGTAA
>OGHK01002444.1_pt1 | contig 12966 bp, 9 predicted proteins | sample 1571411 | NCBI WGS metagenome assembly OGHK01 (sample SAMEA2582043, study PRJEB24529) | metagenome | biome: Human gut stool | place: China | collected 2011 | reverse complement strand
GGCGAGCAGTCACTGGTTACACCGGATGAGTTGCTGGCGGTGGTGAAAGCTTGATGTTTACTAATTATCTGCAATCATACCATAAAAGCTTCATTGATGGATGATTGCATCACATGGGAATGCCCGATAACGTTTGCTTTATACGTTATTTGTATTGAAATATAAATGCTGGATTACCTATGTGGATAATCAGATTGTTTTTTCTTCCGTCACTACATCTTACTGATTCTAAAAGAGATGTAGTGACGGAAATTTTTGTATCCCCCCGAAATGGTTTGTTCTCTTTTTTCCGCGTAGAGGCGACAAAGCGGAATGCCTGTTCTTGTCGTTGTTGGTTGTATTTCTTGTTTTAAGGATGAAAACTGATGGAGCTGACCTGAAATATGATTTTCTTTTGCGAGAGTCTGATATTATTCACTATATTTGTGGAATGTTAGCCTTATAAATTTAATCAGATGATAGAGAAAAATCAGTTGATATCCCATTTGTATCAAAATAGGGATAATGGTCAATGGATGATACAAACCAATGATGAACATCAAAAGGGGGTTGCTGATATGGCGGCATCCTTCGCCGGGCAGTTCGGACTTCCTTCTTGGGGGCGTGCGCTCGGTCTACTTCATGACAAAGGAAAGGAACGGGCGGCATTCCAGCAATACATACGCAAGATGAATGGTTTGCCTACGAGTGACAAGAAGCGCTATGATGATCATACCCATGCTTTTGTGGGTGGAATATTGGCAAAAGAACTTATGGGAAAGGATGTTTCCCATCTTCTTGTAAACCAAATTATTTCTCATCACACGGGGTTACATGATTTCGGGGATGTGGAAAACATATTGAAAGAGAGGCTATTGTCCAAAGAAATAAACGAGGGTGACATTAGCATAAACAAACCTTTATTATTCCAAGAATTTATTGATTCACCTTTTTCTAAATCAAAGGTTGAATGGAAACACTTTCATCACCTTTCCCGTATGCTTTTTTCCTGTCTTGTAGATGCCGACCGGCTCGATACAGAACGGTTTATGGATGTAGAGTCATGGCGGAAGCGGGGAAATTCGGCTACGCTTGCCGATTTGCTTCCACAGCTGGAGGCATATATGCAAAAACTGCAATCGAATGCAGCTGATACGAAAGTGAACCGCATCCGCCAGCAAGTGAAAGAACAATGCAGTAGAACTTCTTCAAGCGAAAAAGGATTTTATAGTCTTACAGTTCCGACGGGAGGCGGTAAAACACTTTCTTCTTTGTTATGGGCCATGAAGCATGCTGTAAGCCATTCAATGAATCGTATCATCATCGCCATCCCATATACCAGTATCATTGTGCAAACGGCAGGGCTTTTGAAGGAAATCTTTGGTGAAGAAAATGTATTGGAGCATCATAGTAATTTCGACCCCGATGATATTAAGGACGAGGAAAATAGGGAAAAAGCAAAATTGGCTACAGAGAATTGGGACTATCCCATTATTGTCACTACCAATGTACAGCTTTTTGAATCTATGTTTAGCAATAAAACATCTGATTGCCGCAAACTGCACAACATGGCAAATTCAATTCTTGTTTTGGATGAGGTTCAGATGTTGCCAACCGGCTTCTTGCGGCCGATAGTCGATGCGCTGAAAGCGTATCAGGAAATGTTCGGGGTTTCGGTATTGTTTACCACGGCAAGCCAGCCGGTACTGAGTGGTCTGATAGAAGGAACAAATCCTAAAGCTGATTTTAAGGGAATAGAACATATCAAGGAAATTATTCCGGAAGAATTTGCTTTGCATGACCAGCTTCGCCGTGTGAAGTTGTCAATCGATGATACAGGAAAAACATACGATGAGATAGCTGCAAAGGTGTCTGAATATAATAAGGTGTTGTGCATAGTGAACACTCGTAAAGATGCCAAAGAGCTGTATGACCGTTTGCCCAATGACGGAGTGAAATTGCATTTGTCTAGAATGATGTGCCCTGCCCACTTACACGAAACTATTGGTAAAATAAAAACTTTATTGAAGGATGAGTCGCAGCCGATTGTCAGGGTCATTGCAACCCAGCTTGTGGAGGCCGGTGTGGATATAGACTTTCCGGTTGTGTTCCGTCAAGAAGCAGGACTCGATTCTGTATTGCAAGCAGCGGGACGGTGCAATCGGGAAGGACGAAGTGCCATGGGACATACATTTGTGTTCAGTCTGGCGGCAGAGAAGCGAAAGCTCTTCGGTTCAATGGCTGACTCCAACAATGCTCGGTTGAATTTGCCGGAAGATAGTGATTGGTTTGCTCCTTCTACCATGAAAGCCTATTTTTGTCAATTGTATAGCAGAAAACAAACATTTGATGAAAAGGATATAAAGCACTGGCTCTACAAACCTACTGAGCTATGTTTTGAAACTGCATCAAAAGAATTTCGCCTGATTGATGATACAAGTATAAATGTTATCGTAAATTGGGAAAACAGCATGGAACTTATAGAGCAGTTGAAAGAATCGGGGTGTACCTACTCGTTGGTGAAGCAATTGGCGAAATTTACTGTAGGCATCCGTTCCTATGATTTTAAGCAACTGAAAGGCTATGGGCTTGTCGAAGAAATATTGGAAGGAATATATGTATTGGCAGACAGGTCTCAGTATAATAAAACCACAGGTCTCAGCCTTGATAACCATTGGCTGGAGGAAGTATTAATGATATAAAGAAACGGATATGACAAAGAAAGAAACATTGAAATTGTTTGAAGAACGTAAAGTCCGCACCGTGTGGGATGATGAAAAGGAAAAATGGTATTTTTCGATAGTTGATGTGGTGTCAGTTTTAACAGACAGTGTTGATGCAACTGCTTATTGGCGTAAGTTAAAGCAAAGACTTAAAGAAGAGGGAAATGAAACCGTGACAAATTGTCACGGTTTGAAAATGAAAGCCACAGACGGTAAGATGCGACTTACAGATGTGGCTGATACAGAACAACTACTACGTATCATTCAGTCTATCCCATCTCCCAAGGCAGAACCGTTCAAGCAATGGATGGCACATGTAGCATCCGAACGTCTTGATCAGATGCAAGACCCTGAGTTGAGTATTGAGCAAGCTATGATGGACTACAAGCGACTTGGTTACTCTGACAACTGGATAAACCAACGCTTGAAGAGCATTGAAATCCGTAAAGATCTTACAGATCAATGGAAACTACATAATGTAGAGGAAGGTGTTCAATATGCTACTCTTACAGACATTATCTATCAGCAATGGACCGGAAAGTCGGCAAAGGAGTACAAACAGTTCAAGGGCTTGAAGAAAGAAAATCTCCGGGACAATATGACCAATGAAGAATTGGTTCTTAATATGCTGGCCGAACTCTCTACGACAAGTATTACTAAAGCTAAAAATCCTCAGACATTGGGTGAAAATATGCAGTGTGCGGCTGACGGTGGTGATGTGGCTCGTGTGGCACGCGAACAGTTGGAGCAAAAAACCGGTCGTGAAGTGGTAACTCCCTTGTCGGCAAAAAGGTTTTTTGAAGGTCAGAAGCCGGAAGATTTATTGGAAAACAAGGAAAACGATGAATGATATGGAATATACAGATAAAGAATATTGTCTGGAGGTGTGGGGCGATTGGGCTTGTTTCACTCGTCCGGAGTTGAAAGTAGAGCGTGTGAGTTATGATGTCATTACGCCATCGGCGGCACGCGCCATCTTTGAAGCGATACTGTTTAAACGTTATGCCATGCGTTGGCAGATAACCAAGATTGAGGTACTCAGGCCTATTAAATGGGCTACCATTAGACGGAATGAGGTGGGGGCAGTTGCCAGTAAATCACCTATCATTATTGAAGATAAACGTCAGCAGAAGAACACGTTGCTTCTGCTGGATGTGCGTTACCGAATTTATGCTAAGTTAGTATTTATTCCGGTAAAAGACCGTCCGAAAGAGGCTTTTGCCAAGCATCAGCCAAGTGCCGACGAGAATCCTATGAAGTATTATCAGATGTTCGAACGCAGGGCATCACAAGGGCAATGTTTTACGCAGCCCTATCTCGGATGTCGTGAGTTTTCTGCAAACTGGAAGTATATTGAAAGTACTGATAATCTTGATTATCCCTTAGCCGAAGACAGGGATTTCGGCATTATGCTTTATGATATGGACTTTGAGGAAAATCCACAAAAGCCGGATGCTATGTTTTATAGAGCCCAAATGAAAAAGGGAGTGATTGTTGTACCGGATAAAGATAGTGAGGAGGTGTTGAGATGATACTGAAAGCATTATATGATTACTATCATCGAAGTGGAGATGATGTGGCCCCTTTTGGTTTAGAATACAAAGAGATTGGATTTATTATTGTTATTGATAGATGTGGAAAATTTCTGCGCTTTGAAGACAGGCGCATAGATAAGAAGTCGGCACAGCAGTTTCTTGTTAAGAAAAGTGTTAGCCGATCAAGTGCCCCTGTTGCAAACTATTTGTATGACAATAGTAAATATGTATTTGGTTATTCCGATAAGGGGGATATGGAAAAGATACGTAAGTACTTTGAAGTATTTAAGGCGAAAGTAAAAGATATATATGATGCTTTTCCGGATAATGAGGACATAAAAGCTGTTTATGCATTTTATCAGCAAGACCATTCTTTTATAGTTGGGGCTATGCAGAAAGATTCTTTATGGGATGATATAGCCAAAAATCTTAATAAGAAATATTCTACCTTTTCTTTCCTTATAGAAGGGGATACGAAAATAGTGGCTTCGAAAAGGGAATTGATAAATTTGTTTGACGAGAATCATGGCGTGGCAGGAAATCTTTGTTTGATAACAGGGAGATATTCAAAAGTTGTAGAGATTACAACTGCTACAAAGATACTTGGAAGCCAAGAAACAGCTAAACTAGTTGCATTTCAAGTTAATTCCGGGTATGATTCGTATGGGAAATCTAAAGGATACAATGCTCCAATATCAGAAGAAGCTGAATTTGCATATACAACCGCATTGAATCATTTGCTGCGTTCGGATTCTCACAATAAGTTTATGGTGGGCTCACGTACTTATCTTTTCTGGGCTTCCTCCAATAGCGAGGCTTCAAAAGAGTCCGAAAATAGTCTATTTTCTTTGTTGGGGCGGATTGAAGAAGAAAATGACGACTCAAACAGGCGCATAAAGTTAGTATATGATACTTTCCAGTCTATCTATAACGGAAAATTATCGGCAAACGATGATGACAAATTCTTCATTTTGGGTTTGGCTCCCAATTCGGCAAGAATTGCGGTAGTATATTGGAATGAGATGCCTTTGCGTGAATTTGCAGGTTTGATAAGTAAACATTTTACGGATATGGAGATGGTTGACACTCGCAAAGATAAGAAGCCGTACGTGGGACTGCATTCCATTCTTGGAAATGTTACTCTTGGAGGAAAGTCAAGTGATGCGACTCCCAATCTTCCTGATGCTGTGGTGAGAAGCATATTTCAAGGGTTGCCGTATCCGGCTTCTCTCTTTCAAGCATGTATTCGTCGCATACGTGCAGAACAATCCGTCAATATAGTGCGTGCTGCTATCATCAAGGCATATCTCAACAGACTAAACGAAAATAACAACCATAAAAAATTAGATATTATGTTAGACAAAGAAAATCAAAATCAAGGGTATCTTTGTGGAAGGCTGTTTGCTGTGTTGGAAAACCTACAATATGCAGCAAATAAACAAGATTCCATTCGTTCAAGTTACATGAATGCGGCTTCATCTACGCCATCTACAGTATTTTCAACAGTTCTCAAATTATCAAACAGTCATTATGCTAAATTGGCTAAAGAGAAGAAAGGCCTTGCTAATTTCTTTGATAATCAAAAGAAAGAGATAATAGTTTTAATTCAAAATTTTCCTAATACATTGAGTTTGGAAGATCAAGGACGATTCTTCCTCGGCTATTATCATCAGAAAGCTCACAGAGAGAATCAAGAAACTGAAGAATAATTTTTAAAAATATACAATTATGTCAGAATTAAAGAATAGAATTGATTTCGTTTACATTTTTGATGTACAAGATGGTAATCCAAATGGTGACCCGGATGCAGGTAATCTTCCTCGGATAGATGCTGAAACTGGTATAGGCCTTGTTACAGATGTTTGTTTGAAACGCAAGGTACGTAATTATGTACAAATAGCCCAAGCAGGAAAAGCAGGTAACGATATTCTTGTCAAATCCAAAGAGATTTCTGGAGAAGAGGTCTTTATTAATGAAGAAATCCGCAAAATGTACAAAGAAGATTTAGGAATAGAACTAAAAATCAAAGAAAAAGCTCCTGCCGATAAGAGTTCAGCTGGTAAAATTGCTATGTGCAGACGCTTCTTTGACGTTAGGACTTTTGGAGCAGTACTCTCAACCGGACCTAACGCAGGACAAGTGAGGGGGCCGATTCAAATGACTTTTGCCCGTTCGCAAGATATGATTGTTTCAGCAGAGCATGCATTAACCGTATGTGTAGCTCGTGATGAAGAAAAGACCTATGAATCACAAGTGGGAATACAGGGACGTAAAGCGACCATTCCTTATGGCCTCTATGTCTGTCACGGCTTCATCTCCGCCAACTTGGCACAACAGACAGGATTTTCTGAAGAAGACCTTGAACTATTTTGGGAAGCTTTAAAGAACATGTTCGATGTGGATCGTTCGGCGGCACGTGGATTGATGAGTGCTCAAAAACTGATAGTCTTCAAGCATGACTCCATATTGGGTAATGCTCCCGCCAACAAGTTGTTTGAATTGGTAAAAGTGGAGAAAGTCTGCGATGGAGCACCACGCTCATTCATCGACTATTCAGTTACTATAGATAAGGAGAATGCTCCATCAAATGTAACTATTGAGGAACTGATATAATTCCATCGTATGTACAATGAAGACGATATGCTTATGTTGTCGGGGATTCAGCACTTTAGGTTCTGTCCCCGGCAATGGGCTTTGATACACATTGAGCAGCAATGGAACGATAATCGTCTCACCATCGAAGGACAGATTCTGCACAAGCATGTAGATGATCCGTTTTATAGACAAAAGTGTGGTGACCAGATAACATTACGTGCGGTGAATATCGCTTCGCGTGAACTTGGACTCTATGGAATCTCTGATGCCATAGAGTTACTTCCTTCCTCATCTTTTGAAAATACGATTTTGCATCCCAACTATCCGGGGCGATGGCAACCGGTTGCTGTGGAGTATAAGCATGGCAAACCGAAAAGAAACGAAGTGGATGAAGTGCAGTTGGCAGCACAAATCATGTGTATAGAAGAAATGTATGCTATCCATATACCATACGGCTCTTTCTTTTATGGGGAGCTTCGCCATCGGGTTAATGTGGATATAACGGAGGAGCTGCGAAATATAGTCAGACAATGTGCCCGGGATATGCACGATATATTTAGTAAAGCGGTTATCCCGAAGGCTGAATATGGGAAACATTGTGACAAGTGCTCGCTGAAAGATATCTGCATGCCGGAAATGGTAAATAATTGTACTTCGGTAGATAATTACCTTACTAAAAATCTGTACCTATGAGAAAACTATTGAATACTTTGTATGTGACGACACCGGAAGCGTATCTTAGTAAGGATGGGCTGAATGTCGTTATATCTGTTCAGCAGGAGGAGGTGTTTCGTATTCCTGTCATAAATATAGAGGGCATCGTTACGTTCGGATATATGGGCGCAAGTCCCGGTGTGATGAAATTGTGTAGTGACAATGGTATATCACTCACATTTCTTTCTCCACAAGGCAGATTTATCAGCAGGGTTCAAGGTGCTACGAAAGGGAATGTTCTGTTACGCAAAAAGCAGTACCAATTGTCGGACGATGCATCTTGGTCGTTGCATGTGGTTAGGTTGATGATTGGTGGTAAGATTCAAAACTATCGCAATATATTGAGGAGATATATTCGTGATTATGGTGAGAATGAAGACATTAATAGGGCGGTGCAAGTATTGGAACGTGCCAAGCGTGATGCTTTGAAGGCTCAAGATAAGACGGAATTAATTGGTTATGAGGGGATGGCTTCGAATGCCTATTTTGAGGTATTGCCAATCTTGATACTTAATCAGAAGACTGATTTCCCATTTCATGGTCGCAATCGTCGTCCTCCCAAGGATGCGGTGAATGCCATGTTGTCTTTTGCATATACGTTGATAGCCAATGATGTTGCGGCTGCTCTCGAAACTGTTGGCCTTGATCCATACGTCGGGTTTCTCCATACACTCCGTCCGGGGCGCACATCGTTGGCCTTAGATATGATGGAAGAGTTACGTGCTTACCTTGGCGACCGTTTTATTTTGTCGTTGATTAATAAAAGACAGATTTCAGTAAAAGACTTCTTGTTCCAAGGTGATAATGGGGTTGTTATGACAGATAAAGGGAAAAAGACTTTTATTACTGCATGGCAGGCAAGGAAAAGGGAAGTGATAATTCATCCTTATCTTAATGAAAAAGTTGAAATAGGGCTTCTGCCTTATGTGCAGGCTATGTTAATGGCAAGGTATATCAGGCAGGATATTGACGATTATCCGGTATTTCTTATAAAATGATTTTTAATTATGTACATTCTTGTGACTTACGATGTGGATACTACAAGCAAAGAGGGGGCTCGCCGTTTACGATGTGTGGCCAAGGCTTGTCTGGATTATGGACAGAGGGTGCAGAACTCAGTCTTTGAGTGTGTAGTGACGGAAGCGCAATATTCTCTTCTAAAAGGGAGAGTTAGGGATATTATTGATATGTCTCTTGATAGTGTTCGTTTTTATATTCTTAGTAAAAATGAGAATAAGAGGGTGGAAGTAATAGGTGTTGAAACGGCGTATAAACTTGAGGAGGCTCTTATAATATAATGCGAATGTGGTGTGTTACAAAAAAAGTAGTATCTTCGCATGTGTTAATAATCAGTAGATTAAATTATTTGTAAAGTATTTCTTCGTTATGAAGTTGAATAATAATGATGATTCGCATAACAGTGGATTAAATTTGCTGATTTATAATATGTTATTAGATATAGAGTCACACCCTGCGTGGGTGTGTGGATTGAAACTTTTCTTGCATTCAAACGGTCTGCTATATGCCAACGGTCACACCCTGCGTGGGTGTGTGGATTGAAACGTATCTTGTATGACAGAAATGAAGATGAAGAATTGTCACACCCTGCGTGGGTGTGTGGATTGAAACCACCATTGCAAGAGTTTTTAAGGCTATGGGGATGTCACACCCTGCGTGGGTGTGTGGATTGAAACAGTTCCCCATGGATGTGGTGAACACTGTTAATACGTCACACCCTGCGTGGGTGTGTGGATTGAAACAGGGCAACAAATCCGTGTGCCAGGACATCAGATGTCACACCCTGCGTGGGTGTGTGGATTGAAACTGCTGCTATGGCTGGCTCTAGGTCTCCTGCTTCAGTCACACCCTGCGTGGGTGTGTGGATTGAAACCAGTAACCTGATTCACCAACACCAATGTTACGATGTCACACCCTGCGTGGGTGTGTGGATTGAAACAGAACTATATTAAACGTTTACGTAAACATTTGTCTGTCACACCCTGCGTGGGTGTGTGGATTGAAACTAGCTCGGTCTAAAGGATTAAAATCACTCATAAGTCACACCCTGCGTGGGTGTGTGGATTGAAACAGAAAGGGAATAAGGTTATCGCGACCGTATTGTTCAGTCACACCCTGCGTGGGTGTGTGGATTGAAACCTTAATACGGGTGTAAGCAGCTGTATTAACAGGGTCACACCCTGCGTGGGTGTGTGGATTGAAACTTTGAGAAAGGCTGTGACTTTGTTGAAAACGAGTCACACCCTGCGTGGGTGTGTGGATTGAAACACCGAACGCCACAAAGAATTGCAAGATTCGGATGTCACACCCTGCGTGGGTGTGTGGATTGAAACCAATAACCAGACTGACCAACACCAATATTACGATGTCACACCCTGCGTGGGTGTGTGGATTGAAACCCATTGAGAGTTACTAAAGAAATCGTAATAAATGTCACACCCTGCGTGGGTGTGTGGATTGAAACATAATTATTTGCGTTTATCAATCACTTGGCGACGAGTCACACCCTGCGTGGGTGTGTGGATTGAAACATGCACGAGCTTGAGCCATAGAAGCCAACGCAGAGTCACACCCTGCGTGGGTGTGTGGATTGAAACTTCCATATTGCTAATGTTTGTGATATTGCTAAGTCACACCCTGCGTGGGTGTGTGGATTGAAACAAATAGATAACATATACAACGGGATACTTGACGGTCACACCCTGCGTGGGTGTGTGGATTGAAACGCTTAATAGCATAGATGTTCGGTCATCCACCCTAGTCACACCCTGCGTGGGTGTGTGGATTGAAACTCGGAATAATGGGATAGAGAGTAGGGCGTGGATTGGTCACACCCTGCGTGGGTGTGTGGATTGAAACTTATCCACGTATCATTTATTCCTAGCAGTCCTCCCGTCACACCCTGCGTGGGTGTGTGGATTGAAACCGCTATATCTGCTGTTTAACGGAAAGGCACTGGGGTCACACCCTGCGTGGGTGTGTGGATTGAAACCCGTAATCCCCGTGAATTGTTTGACCAGATCAAGGTCACACCCTGCGTGGGTGTGTGGATTGAAACGACTTTATTGAGGATATATGCCGTAAGCGTCCGACGTCACACCCTGCGTGGGTGTGTGGATTGAAACATTGGCAATAACAAACACTTCGGGTGTTTTGTTGTCACACCCTGCGTGGGTGTGTGGATTGAAACTTTAATATGGCTAATGACGTAAGTGAAATTAAGGTCACACCCTGCGTGGGTGTGTGGATTGAAACCCTATCCTGTGGGGAAGGAATTAACATGGTGGCGTCACACCCTGCGTGGGTGTGTGGATTGAAACCAAAATTATAAGTTTATGGAAGCAGAAGTAAAGCAAGTCACACCCTGCGTGGGTGTGTGGATTGAAACCGCCAAGTTCTGTGAGCTTGATAAGAAAGTCTAGTCACACCCTGCGTGGGTGTGTGGATTGAAACCACCTCCTGGTTCGATAATACTCCGGGCACACTGGTCACACCCTGCGTGGGTGTGTGGATTGAAACTTGCAAACCTTCGTACTGCCACTAAGGGAACCTTGTCGTCACACCCTGCGTGGGTGTGTGGATTGAAACATCATTATGCACTTCATTGCTTCAAGCGCAATATGTCACACCCTGCGTGGGTGTGTGGATTGAAACTATTTCATTTGCACCGTTGGATAATTTTGTAGGGTCACACCCTGCGTGGGTGTGTGGATTGAAACATGTCTGCCTTGCTTATTTCGGTTGCCAGATTGGGTCACACCCTGCGTGGGTGTGTGGATTGAAACTCAAGAAAATGAGTATAACACCATCTCGCGTCTTGTCACACCCTGCGTGGGTGTGTGGATTGAAACACGAAAATCAAACATATCGATAAGATCAAAATTGTCACACCCTGCGTGGGTGTGTGGATTGAAACTGTGTATACTCCCGGTACGGATGGTTATGTTAGTCACACCCTGCGTGGGTGTGTGGATTGAAACGGGCATTGACAGGCGGGGATATCACAAAGGAGAGTGTCACACCCTGCGTGGGTGTGTGGATTGAAACCTGCACATGCTGGATTTTATCGAGCGTCCGGGTGTCACACCCTGCGTGGGTGTGTGGATTGAAACCGTCCTCCGGAACAACTGGAGGGTGAAGCCTTTGTCACACCCTGCGTGGGTGTGTGGATTGAAACCAACAGTTGGGGGTGTCCGTAATGGGGCGTTCCGGTCACACCCTGCGTGGGTGTGTGGATTGAAACTCTGACAGTAATATAGATACTTTAGCAGTAGATAGTCACACCCTGCGTGGGTGTGTGGATTGAAACTCATGATGCGATACCGTATCAGTGATATGGCGGAGTCACACCCTGCGTGGGTGTGTGGATTGAAACAAAAATGGTCTTACAACAACAATCTTATAGGATGGTCACACCCTGCGTGGGTGTGTGGATTGAAACATTATGCCGTTATGTTTAATGATTTTAAGCCATGTCACACCCTGCGTGGGTGTGTGGATTGAAACTCCCGAATATCTGACATATTATGCTGTGATATCGTCACACCCTGCGTGGGTGTGTGGATTGAAACCCTTGAAAAGAGAAGATATCATGTTGCTGTTCGTCACACCCTGCGTGGGTGTGTGGATTGAAACTTACTGGGAGATGATATCCGATCTGGAGAACGGAGTCACACCCTGCGTGGGTGTGTGGATTGAAACTTTATTAGAATGATACACAACAACCAGCAAGAAGGTCACACCCTGCGTGGGTGTGTGGATTGAAACCATGACGACCCAAAGCATAATAATCTTAACTTAGTCACACCCTGCGTGGGTGTGTGGATTGAAACTCTCCTCCGTGTATAGTTGCATTTATATCTATTGTCACACCCTGCGTGGGTGTGTGGATTGAAACACGCAATCCACCACTATCATAGCTCGGATGAACTGTCACACCCTGCGTGGGTGTATATGGATTGAAGCATTGTTCACTCGTTGGTCAAGTTTATGGAAGAATTGTAAGCATTCGGCCTCTTGTGTATTTCTCTTCAAGCTGTTATAAAGTCAAAAGCCAAACGAAGTACGTTAGGCTTTTGACTTTGTTATGACTGGAAAAAACACGCACAATCCCGGATGCTTATCTTTTGTCTGTCTTCTTTTGTGGTTTCACCTAGGTGACAATACATTGGCATCTAAGTGGAGAGGCGTAGTCACCCAAGTGATACGCTTGCTTCACCTTGGTGAAACTATAAATTCAACTAAGTGTTTTAAAGCAAATATATTATATTTTTACTATACTATCCCTTGTCGTTTATTTGTTATATTGTTGGTTATTAATGTATTATTATCTGTTTGTATCGATTGTTTTTTCTTGTCTTTATAAGATATATTAAAACATAAACTAACATGAAAATTGGTAT
>OGHK01002431.1_pt1 | contig 13028 bp, 6 predicted proteins | sample 1571411 | NCBI WGS metagenome assembly OGHK01 (sample SAMEA2582043, study PRJEB24529) | metagenome | biome: Human gut stool | place: China | collected 2011 | reverse complement strand
CCTCATGTCCTCCGGTCTTTTTCGCGTACAGCCAGGCGCTTCCCCCGAGAAGCGCCGTCGCCGCAATGGCAAGGATCAGAACATTTCCCTTTTTCATACCTGCCTCCCCCCTATTCCATCGGATATAGCATCTTTTCGAAAATCCCACTCCTTAAGATCTCCCCGTCGATATACTCCGGTGTCAATGTGATCCGTTTTTCCTTCCACTCTCCCCCAGCTGCCTGAACCGCCTTTTCAACACTTAAATACCCCTCGTCGAACCGGTTCCATGCCATCAGACCCTTGACGATCCCCCGGTCGAGCTGGTTTAAGAGCGCCGTCGTGCTCCCGATCCCGTAAAGGGCCGTCACATGCTCCCGGTACACACTGCTGCCCTCCAGGATATCCGCAAGCTCGGATAAGGCACCAACATCCATGCCGACCGCCATAAAATCACCGCTCTCCGGATATACCGTTTCCTCGATAGCCTTGCGGTATGTGTCCTCTGACTTTTTCTCGATCAGACGTACGGTAAAACCGGCGGGGTCCAGCACAGAGCGGATCCCGTCATACGCGTCAAGGTTCCCCGTGTACTCCATTCCCTCGGAGAACAGGCATACCGGCACAGCCGGATCCTCGCTCTCCGCAATCTTCTCCCCAAGCGTCCGTCCCATCTCGTAGCGGTCCACAGAGATGGAGCAAGCCACCGAGCTGTTGATCGCCGTGGGACCAAGAAAGATCACCGGGCAGCCCGGTGAGATCTCATCGAGCTTCATAACCGCGAGATCCTCGCGGACCGGTGCAAGGATGATCGCATTCGCTCCGTCCTTTATTTCACGGACGATCAGTTCTTCCTGCTGTTCCTCATCGTTTTCCGCGTACAGCGTGATGAAATTGACATCCGCCTGATACTTCTTCTCCGCCATATCCATGCCCGCGCGGAAGCTCCCATAATAGTTGTCATTCACGTTGTCTATGATGACGGAGATCCGGCAGATCTCCCTCTTTTTTTCCTTGATGATCAGATCCGTGGACGACAGCAGATAGAGCGCCACAAGGAGAAGGATGCCGGCACACCAGCTGATTTTTTCTCTATTTGACATGGATCTTTTCCCCCTCTGCCGTCTCAGCGTAAGGCACCGCCCGCATGTGGATCGTCACGACCGTCCCCTCATCGAGCTCGGATTCGATGGACAGACCGTATTCCTGTCCAAAATACAGCCGGATCCGCTCATTGACGTTCCGCACCCCGATCCCGGAGCCGCTTCCGGACTTCACATGCGGCTTATCCGTGAACATGCCTTCCACCTGCTCCTTCGTCATCCCGAGTCCGTTGTCGGAGACCCTCATATAAAGATCCTCCCCGTCCCGGTACACCCGGATCCGGATCTCCCCATCGCCGTCCATAAACTCCATTCCGTGATAGACCGCATTCTCCACGAGCGGCTGAAGGATCAGCTTCACGCTCGCGAGCTCCATGACATCCTCATCCGCCTCGATCTCATAAGTAAAACGGTTCTTAAACCGCATGTGCTGGATCATCAGATAGTTTCTCACATGTTCCAGCTCATCCCGAACGGGAATAATGCTCTTCCCACGGCTTAAGCTGATCCGGAAGAATCTGGCGAGCGCCGTCACGACCTTCACCGCGTCCGCCTGTTTCTCATTCTCGATCATCCAGACGATGATATCGAGGGTGTTGTAAAGGAAATGCGGGTTGATCTGCTCCTGCAGCACGCGCAGCTCCGCCGCGCGCAGATTCAGCTCCTCCACGCGTATATCCTCCACGAGATGCCCGATCTCCTCCACCATCTGGTTAAAGCTGCTGTTCAGAACCGAGAGCTCATCCAGCTCCTCGTCCTGCGCCCGGATCGCAAAATCCCCGCTTCCCGCTGCCTGCGCAGCCTCACACAGCCGCTGGATAGGCTCCGTGATGCCCCGCACAATCCTCCTGCTGACCATCCATGCCCCGAGCAGTATCAGGACGAGAATCACTGTGATCGCCGTGATGGCACTCTCCACATCCGCGCGGATTCCCATCCGCAGCTCCTCCATGTTCGTTGTCTCATAGTAGATATAATACTGGATCTGCTCCTGTATCAGCTCCGTCAGGACGCGGATATTCAGATCCAGACGCTCCATGTTCGTCTCATAAAGCCCGGTCACGAGCGCATCCTTCTCGATCTCCTCCACACGATCCTCCAGCGTGTCAAGACTCTTTAGTATGCTTGACAGCCGGTTCGCAGCGTACTCGGAATCTGCCTCCTCATAGAGCTCGCCGAACACCTCCCGCGCGGCCTGTATCATCCGGTGCGGCTGCTCCGTGTCCACCAGCTCCTCGGCACGCTCCGAATTGACTACGATAATATACATCACGTAGTCCATGTCCTCCTTGAAATTGATGTTGTACGCGTTTGCCTTTGTGATTCTCCTGACAATCCCGTCATACTCGGAGGAAATCTTGTTCGTCATAATCAGAAGATACGCCAGAAGTATGGTCAGCGGCACCACACAGATCAGCAGCAGCATATAGAGCCTGCTCTTTAGTGAAAACCCTCTCTTCAATATCTATCTCCCCTTTTACCCTCTGCTGCGGTACTCACCCGGTGTGCAGCCCTGCGTCTTCTTGAACAGGTTGCTGAAATAATGCGCATCCCGGTAGCCCACCTCAAAGGCAATCTCCGTTACCTTCTTTCCCGTCGTCCTGAGCAGCTCCTTCGCTTTTTCCATGCGGATTCTTGTAAGATATTCTACAAACGTCTCTCCCATTTCCTGACCGAATACCGTGCTGAAATGGCTCGGACTCAGATTTACCTCCGCTGCGACCATATTCAGGGAAATCCCGTCCTTCTCAAAATGATCGTTGATGTAGGTCTTTGCCTTCTGCATGATGCCATCGTATTTTCCGTCCACCGCCTCACTGCGCAAATCCAGCACCGCCGAAAAAAGCTTCTTAATATATTCCCTGGTCTGCTCAACCGTGGTCAGGTAGGCTACCATCTCCTTCGCATCGCCGCACCGCTCCACGAGATCCCTGCTCTTGTAACCGCTCTTCTCCAGAACGGAAACCGCCGTCACATACAGATCCATCACCACGTACTGGCGCAGGAAGATAGACTTTACATTGCCGTCCCCGAGCTGTGCAAAGTAATCCTCCACGAAGCCGGACACCTCCTCCCTAGTGCCAGTGTACAGAAAAGCCTCTGCCTGCCGCTGGCTCAGGCTGGAGATATTCAGCTCCCCGAGCTTTACATCCTCCAGAACCTCCGCCGCAGTCTCCCCCGGCGTCTCCTCCTCAAGGATCTGGTTGCGCTCTACCGAATAGCGTCTGGAAAAGCACAGGTTGGTCTGCCGGTAGCACTGCTGCAGCTCGCTGAAACGCTCCACCGGTGTCCCGAGCGCCGCGACATACTCCACCGCCGTCTCTCTCCGGAAATACTCTGCCAGCAGGCTTTTTACCTGCTCTGTCGTCTCCGCGAGAGACTGCTGCCCTGTGCCCTTCAGCACAAAATCGTACTCCGCCCGGCTCTGCTTTGCGACAATCAGATTGCCGGACTGCTCCATGTACTTCTCCAGCTCCTGCTCGAAGGCTTTTATCTTCTCCGGCAGGACATCCTCCTTCTCCTCGGAGAACAGCTGGAGCAGCATGATATTGTACTGCTCCGCAATCAGCTCAAGTCCCAGCTCCTTCGCCTCCTGGAACACCGACGCATAGGTATGCTTTCCGGAGACCATGTGCCGGAACAGCCGCTGCCTGCCGGCAGATCTCGCCTCCTCCGGCGCCTGCTGCTTCTGCTTCCCGCGCTCCTCCTCGATCTTCTGACCGATCTTCTTGAGTGTCCCGATCAGCTGTGCACCCGTGACCGGCTTCACCAGATAATCCGTGATTCCGATGTCGATTGCCTCTTTTGCATACTGGAACTCGTCATACCCGCTCAGGAGTATGATCTTGGTCTCCGGCAGCTCGTGCTTCACGAGACGGCTCAGCTCCAGTCCATCCATGAACGGCATCTTAATGTCCGTGATCAGAATATCCGGTCTCGTCTTCTGGATGATCGGATAGGCGAGCTCCCCGTCGCCCGCGTCACCGACAAATTCAAAGCCTTCCCCCTGCCAGTCGATGTTGTTCTTTATGCCCTCCCGCATAACGATCTCATCTTCCGCTAAAAAAACCTTTAACATATGAAATTCCCCTCAATACATTTTCCTGTAAAAACCATTGTAAATTCATTTTATCACACCTGCGAACAAAAAACACAGAAGATTTTGGCTGTCCGGGATGCCTATCACCGGATTCTGCTCGATGCAGTCGATACCCTCGTGCAGAAATGTCCCCCCGCATACGCAGGACTTCCGGCGCTCAGGGAACGCATCTATTTAGGTATCCAGCTTCTGGAAAGCTTTGCGCACACCCGGCTGGAGACTTCCCTCTGCAGTCAGTTTGATATGGAATCCATGCAGACACTCTGCCTCCGGATTGCAGTGGAGCTGCTGACACCGCCGCATCAGACGGGATCCGATACGGCAGTGTCATGTTCACACTAATCTTATGAAAACGCCCTGCGGTCTTAAGCTTCCGTGCTCCAATCCGTTCACGAACAGGCAGTCCTCCGGCTCCGGCAGTCCCCGCTCCCCTGTCCGCACCGGTTCCTCCCCGGCGTTAATGCAGACCTCCAGCGTTTTTTGTCCTTCTTTTTTCTTATAATAATGTAACAATCTGGAATCCTCTCTGACATCCCACATCACGTTCCCGCTCCTTGTCTGCGGATACTGCCTGCGCATCGCAATCAGCTGCTTTACCTGTCCGGTCAGTTCCGCAAAGCTGCCCGCATCGATCTCCTCCCACGGCATGCACTTCCGGTTCGCCTTTGTTCCGCCTCCGTCCATACCGATCTCGGTGCCGTAGTAGATGCCCGGCGCGCCCTGCATGGTGAACAGAACTGTAAGCTGTGCCAGAAACATATCCGCATTTCCGTGGCATCTCTCCATCAGACGATCCGTATCATGGGAATCTAACAGATTAAACAGCACGCGGTTCACCTGCTCGTAGTACATGCTGTAGCACTGGTTGATGCCATGCATAAAATCTGTTCCGCTCTGTGTCTTATCTGCCCAGAAGTTATTCACGCACGCCAGAAACGGGTAGTTCATCGTCGAATCATACTCGTCGCCGAGCAGCCATGGGAAAGCATCATGCCAGATCTCTCCGAGCAGGAAAAGCTTTGGATTGCACTTTTTCAATTCCAGACGCAGATGTTTTAAAAATGCATGTGAAATCTCGTTGCCGACATCGAAACGGATTCCGTCAACCTTCCAGTCACATACCCAGTGCTTCGCAATGCCGGTCAGATACTCCATCACGTCCGGCTCACTGGTATCAAATTTTGGCATATTGTCGACAAACGCAAACGAAAAATAATCCCCCCGCTTCGTCGCATGGGTCTGCTCATCGATCGGCCAGCGGTTCACGCAGAACCAGTGGTAGTAGCTGGACTGCGGTCCCTTTTCCAGCACGTCCTGCCAGAGCGCGCACTTCGCTCCGCAATGATTAAATACCGCATCGATCATCACACGGAGTCCCAGCGCATGCGCCTCCGCAATCAACACCTTCAGTTCTTCCTCCGTGCCGATATCCGGCTCCACGCTGTGGTAGTCGATCGTGTCGTACCGGTGGTTGGAATCCGACCACAGAATCGGGTTTAAGTAGATGCCTCCGACGCCAAGGTCTGCAATATAGGCAAGGCGGCTGCGGATTCCCGCCAGATCACCCCCGTAAAACTCCTTCCAGGTTGCATCCTCCTGAAAAGCCCATTCCCGGCAGGAATGACGCTTTTCTCCTGGATTTTTTCTGCAGAAACGATCCGGGAAAATCTGATACCACACGATATTCTCCGCCCATTCCGGCACCTTCATAATATCCGCCCGGTTCATCCACGGATAGATAAAACGCTGGATCATCCGGTCCGCTGAAAAATTCTCTCCCGCTTTCACAAATCCATCCTCATACAGGCAGACGCTCTCCCCGCCGCCGTTGATCTCAAAATGGTACTTGATCCTGCGGTACGCCGGTGTGAGGACGGCACTATATACATTTCGGTGCGCCAGTTCCCGCTCCAGTTCCATCGGCACCCGCTCGCCCTGCCAGTTCTGCTCGTTCTCGGCAATCCCGGCGGAATACGGGTCGCCCGCCCAGAGGATCACCTCGTCCACATCTTTTCCTGTCTGAATACTGATTTTTAAATGTCTCTCATCAAGCGGATAGCAGTCTAAAAAATACGCCCGATGTGTGATTTCTGCCAGATTCATAGTTTTCCCCCCTGTACAAATCCATTTCCATGTACCATCTATCCTTACTCCGGGTAAAATCCGGATTCCTCGGTTATGCACAGTATATCTCTGCGAGGGGATTTTTTCTCACACTATCAATCACGTAACTTGTACAAAACAATCATTTTTTCTTTCACTTCTATCACAGCATCCGGCCGGAAAGCAGTTCGCTTCCCTCTTCGTAATCCAGGTTCTCATATGCCGCATGCAGTTCTGTCAACAGTTCCCGTTCCTCCGCTGTCAGATGGGCACGCGCAAACCGGGAAAGTCCCTGCTCAATCCCGTTTAAATCACACGCATCAAAAGCTTCCCTAAGCTGCGCCAGAATCTGCTGCTTTTCCTCCGGTATGTCCTCTGCCGTGGCTGCGCCTTCCCCCTGTATCTCCTGCGGCAGATTCTTTAATTCATCCTCGACACTCTCTAACGTGTGCCGGATCGTCTCCAAAAACTCTGTCATATGCTTTTCCATGTACCGGATATTTTCTGTCTTTGCCGCCATTTCCATGATTTCTGCGCTCTCGCTTAACGCCTGTCTGCCGATCTGCTGGCTGGCGCCGTTGATTCAGTGAACTTTCGTTCCGACAAGCTCCAGCTGCTCCGGCACATAGCCCGGCAGTTCTGCTGCAAGCGATCCCGTCTCCTGCAAAAACGTCTGCAAGAGACGGCGGTATGCCCCATGGTTCATCTGCGCGTGAAGCAGGAAATCCCTGCGCTCTGCGACAGGCAGATAAGTCTCAATCACTTTCTTTAGCTCTGACACATCGATCGGCTTTTCCAGATACGCCGTAAATTCCGGTCTGCGATTCCGATTCTTTAACTCCGCGGTAATATCCGCAGTCATAAGTACCATTGGGATATCGCAAAACTGGCGGATCTCCTTCGCCGCTTCATCGCCATTTTTTTCCGGCATCCTCTGATCCAGAAAAATCAGCTGATACTCCTTCCGCGCTGCCGCCTCCACAGCCTCCTTTCCGTTACGCACAACATCCAGTGTAAACCGCCACGGCGCTGCGAGTTCCTGGAAAATCTCCTGATTGATCCGCATATCATCCGCGAGCAGAACATGTGCCCCCGGATAGATCCATGTCGGCTGGATCCGCTCCGTATAGACCACTGACTCGCGCAGCAGACTGTCCGTCGTATAGCACACCGCATCATGCAGGGTGCTTCCGCACACCTTCTGCCGGATTTCCACGGTAATCGTGGTTCCCCTGGTGCCGTTGCTCTCGGCGCGGACACTGCCTCCCATACGGTTTGCAAGTTCCTTTACAATGCTAAGTCCCAGTCCGTTTCCCGACTGTCCGCTCTCTGCCGCATAGCTCACATACGAATCAAATCCCTGCCGCAGCTGTTCGCTTGTCATTCCGGTGCCGGTGTCCGACACCCTGCAGCGGACCATCACATCCGAGGAATCCCGGATTGCCTCACAGGTAATCACACAGCGGATCTCGCCCTCCTCTGTGAACTTGACCGCATTTGCGAGCAGATTCTGCAAAATTTCCCGGACGCGCATGGCATCCCCATACATTTTCTCCGGGAATTCTCCCTGTATACAGGCCTCAAACCACACCCTCTTCGACTGCAGATTGATGACACACATGTGTGCCACCTCCTCGAGCACCTGATCCAGCCGGTAGCACTCCGCCATCAGCTCGAACTTTCCTGCCTCAATTCTGGAATAGTCAAGAATCGCATTCACCTGTTCCACAAGGCTGTTCCCAGCTCCCTTGATGTGAAGCAGGAGTGCACGGTCACTTGCCGTGAGTTCCTTGCGGCTGCTTAAAATATCCGTGATTCCGATGATGGCGTGCAGCGGGCTTTTCAGGTCATGGCTCATCTGCGCGAGGAAATCACTTTTCCGCGCCGTCTGCATCTCTGCTTTTCCCTTTAATGCCTGCATCAGCTGCGTCTCTTTTTTCGGGCTGGTAATATCCCAGGCACCGAGAATATATCCACGAAGCCTCCCTGAATAGTACACCGGCGTACACTGACACTGATAATACTGTCCGTTCTTCTCGATCTCCCGGCTCTTTTTTCCCTCCTGTATGGACTTCGCCAGCTCCTCCGCCTCCTGCATGTATCCGCGGTGCCTGCGGCTGTCTCTCTCATACAACTGCATCGGACCCGCAAACAGACTTCTGCCGCTGCGGTTCGCATCAACGCAATAAAAATTGGTATCCAGCAGTACCACTGCCGTATCCGAGTCATCGTACAGCCGCTCGCGCAGAAGCTCGCCCGTATCCATCAGCTGATCCGTCTGGATCAGATAATGAACCGCACCGCAAACACCGGTTGTAGCTGACAGCATCAGAAGATTGCCCGGAATAGTAAAAAACTTTTCCGCGCACATCGCTGCTGCATTCACGAGCAGCACAATATAGAGCAGATTAGCAATCTGATGCTCATGCATGGTCAGGGAACGGCGCAGATAGGCGTAGGTCCCCATTGCAACGATCGCCGCCGTACATCCGATTAAGTAAATTCTGAAATAAATGTGATAGATTTCCGGCTGCCGGTAGCGCATAAAAACAATCACATTCAGCGCGAGCAGCACACAAAACATAATCCACTGCACCCCGTAGGGGATATGGATTTTCAGAAAATCCATGATATAGATAAGAATCAGATAAAGCACCTGAATTAAGAGCATGTCCTTCAAACGCCCGAACAGTTCTGTCTGTCCGGTGAGCGTAAGGACAACCTGATAGAAATTATATACACCGATCAGTCCGACCAGCAGCGGCAGCAGCCTGTGCTGTCTGGAATATGCACCAGAAGTGGCATATTCCTGCAGTACATACAGCGTATAACAAAGACATATTATCTGAACCAATAATATCATTCAATCTCACTCCGCCCCATCAGAATCCTCTTGATCTCTGTCTTGACAAAGACCGGCTTGTACGGTCTTACAATGTAACCTGCCGCGTCCAGATTCCGGCACAGCGTGACCGTCTGTCTGTCGCAGAGCGCCGTGACGAACAGGATCGGCACCGTGCGATCCGTCATCTCCATAATGCGTTTGGCCGTCTCGATACCGTCCATCTCCGGCATATCGATATCCATCAGCACCAGATCCGGCGCCGGATGTTTTTTCAAATACAGCAATGCCTGGTGACCGGATTTCATCAGGATGACATCATATAACGGCTCTAAAATGCCACGCAGCATCTGCAGATTCGTCTTCATATCGTCCACAACCATGATCCGGCAGCGTACCGGCGGCCGTATCATCTCGTTGCGCTCCTTTTCTGCCTCTTCCGTGGAGAAGCCGGATTCCGTCTTCAGACGCAATGTAATATGGTAGTTCGCTTCGTTGGACAGATCCAACAGTTCCCCGTCCATCAGACGCACTACGGGTCTTAAATTATGTACGCCAAAATTCTCATAGATGATGGCTTCTCTTCCATCGGAAAGCGTAACCATCGTTCCCTTCGGATAGAGCGGCACATACTTTAGAAGTGTCTCCACTACCTCGCGGTCAAACATGATGCCGCAGCCGCCCATCAGATACTCTGTTGCCTCGTACGGTGCGTATGGCTCCTTGTACGGGCGCCTGGACGTAAGTGCATCATAGACATCCGCCACGTGCAGAATCCTGGTAAACATCGTCTGCTGCGCGCCTTCCAGCCCGTCCGGGTATCCGCTTCCATCCACATTTTCATGGTGATGCAGCACGGCCTCCTTGATATGCGCAGAAATATCCCACCGCTCACTGATAATCTGGTACGACAGTGTTGCGTGGGATTTCATAATCAGATATTCTTCCTGTGTCAGACGTCCCGGCTTGTTTAAGATCTCATCCGGGATCTGCAGCTTTCCGAGGTCATGAAGCAATGCCGCAGTCACAAGATGCCCCAGCTCCACTTCACTCATCCCCATACCCATTCCAATGACGCCGCAGTATACCGCCACGTTCACAGAATGTGCGTAAGTGTAATCGTCGTAGCTTCTTAAGTCCGTAAGATCAAGAGACACATTTCCGCAGGATAAAATCTCCTCCACCATGCGTCTGGCAATCAGCTTACATCCGTCAATGTCGCAGGCACGGATGCGCTCCTGTCCCTCCTGCCTTAACTGCGGCGTAATCACACTCTCAATCGTGATGCCCTCTGAAAGTTTATCTTCTATATATACACCGTCGAATCCGTAAGCTTCCAGTTTTTCCAGATAGCTCTCCGTCAATTCGCAATGGCAGCCAATCAGCGTTCTTCCGACGGAATCATAAAGGTCGGCTGCAAGAACCATGCCCGGTTCTGCCTCCTTGAGTGGTACATAACGCATAACATTCCTCCTACCTTTCACTGTACCAAGCCGACCTCATAAAGTCAATGAAACTTTTGACCTTATTTTCTAGGATTCGACAGAAACCACCTCGTAATCCTGATCCTCAACCGCCTTCTTTAAGACCTCATCCGCCACGTCGCTGCTAAGCGTCACAACCGCGTTTCCTGCCTCGTGGCTGACTACAGCCTCCTGCACGCCTTCTACCGCTTCGAGTGCCTTCTTGACTCTCGCCTCACAGTGTCCACACATCATACCGTTAATCTTCATTGTCTTTTTCATTGTCTCATTCTCCTTTTTTTGATTTGTTTCTGATTTCTTCTCCAAAGCGTCATCCGGCTCCTTCGCCGCAGCTGCGGCGGTCTGCCCTGTCACCGCATTTTTGATCCTGCGGTCTTTTCCGGCGTCATACATCCGGAACAGATTCAGGCGCAGCGCGTTGGTCACAACACAGAAGCTGGATAAGCTCATGGCTGCCGCACCGAACATCGGGTTTAACTGCCAGCCGAACAGCGGAATCCACACGCCTGCCGCAAGAGGAATGCCGATAATATTGTAGAAAAATGCCCAGAACAGATTTTCATGAATATTGCGCAGGGTTGCGCGGCTCAAGCGGATTGCCGCAGGCACATCCGACAGGCGGCTCTTCATCAGCACGACATCCGCGGCATCAATGGCAATATCCGTTCCGGCGCCGATCGCCATTCCGATATCCGCCCTTGTAAGCGCCGGCGCGTCATTGATTCCATCGCCGACCATGACCACTTTGCCCTTTTTCTGCAGTTCTCTTACCACCTGCTCCTTGCCGTCCGGAAGCACGCCGGCGATCACCTCGTCCACGCCTGCCTCTTTTCCTATCGCCTGCGCCGTCCGCTCATTGTCGCCGGTCAGCATCACCACATAGATTCCCATGTTCTGCAGTTCTGCCACCGCACGCGGGCTGTCCTCCTTGATGACATCCGCCACGGCGATTACGCCGAGCAGCTTCTCATCCTTTGCAAAAAACAGCGGCGTCTTGCCCTGCATGGCGAGCTGCTCTGCCTGCCGCTTCATGGCATCGGACACCTTCACGTGCTGCTCGATAAAGATGAGATTGCCGCCGTAAAGCCGTCTTCCATCCCACACACCGGTCAGACCGTTGCCCGGAAGCGCCATGAAATCGGTCAGCATATCTTCTAAGCCGTCCGCTCCGCCAGATGCTCCGTCTGCCGCAGTCGCCCTCTTCCCGCCGGACTGCGCCTTTGCCCCGGCCTGCTCCTTCACGTAGGCAAGAACGGCCTTTGCAAGCGGATGCTCGCTCTTCTGCTCCAGAATCCCTGCCGCATGCAGCAGCTCCTCCGCCGGAACGCCTTCCGCCGGAAGGACATCCGTAACTCGCGGCTCTCCGCTCGTGATGGTTCCGGTCTTATCGAGCGCTACAATCTGCATTTTTCCGGTCTCCTCCAGAGAGACTGCCGTCTTGAACATAATACCGTTCTTAGCACCCATGCCGTTTCCGACCATGATGGCTACCGGAGTGGCAAGTCCGAGCGCACACGGGCAGCTGATGACCAGAACAGAGATCGCTCTCGCCAGCGCAAAGCCGACCGGCCTTCCGACAACCAGCCACACAATCAGTGTCACGATCGCAATTCCAATGACCGTCGGCACAAATACGCCCGATACCTTATCGGCAATCTTGGCAATCGGCGCCTTGGTCGCCGCGGCATCGCTGACCATCTGGATGATCTGGGATAAGGTTGTATCCTCGCCGACTCTCATCGCCTCGCATTTTAAAAAGCCGGACTGGTTCACGGTCGCCGCGGAGACTTCATCTCCTGGCGCCTTGTCCACCGGTATGCTCTCGCCGGTCAGCGCCGCCTCATTCACGGCACTGCTGCCCTCGAGGATGATACCGTCCACGGGTATGTTCTCCCCCGGGCGCACCACGAAGACGTCTCCCTTTTTGACCTGCGCGACCGGAACCTCCTGTTCCACACCGTCACGCACGATGGTGGCAGTCTTCGGTGCCAGGCTCATCAGGCTCTTGAGCGCATCGGTCGTCTTGCCTTTTGAACGCGCCTCCAGCATTTTTCCGACCGTGATCAGCGTCAAAATCATCGCCGCCGATTCAAAGTAGAACTCGTGCATGTAGCTCATGACCCCGTCCATATCGCCGCGCACCTGTGCATCGGTCATTGCAAAGAGTGCGTAGGTACTGTAGCCGAACGCTGCCGTTGCCCCCAGCGCTACCAGTGTGTCCATATTCGGCGCCCGGTGCCAGAGACTCTTGAATCCGCTGATAAAGAACTTCTGGTTGATGACCATGATCACCACCGTCAGCAAGAGCTGTACCAGCCCCATCGCCACATGGTTTCCTTCAAAGAACGCCGGCAGCGGCCATCCCCACATCATATGTCCCATGGAAAAATACATCAGCACGACAAGAAAGATGACCG